>Ga0136644_10000037_pt1 | contig 93348 bp, 111 predicted proteins | sample C_130820_EF_Meta_FD_94780 | JGI IMG/M metagenome (GOLD analysis project Ga0136644, IMG submission 94780) | Freshwater microbial communities from Lake Croche, Canada to study carbon cycling - C_130820_EF_MetaG (v2) (version 2) | ecosystem: Environmental > Aquatic > Freshwater > Lake | place...
AGAACTGTATATCTTCCAGATGTTCCATCTACGGAAACTATCTTTCCGCTTTCTCCTGATTCCTTTATTTTAACATAAGATCCTATATTGAATCTTTCATCCTCCATGATATCATCTTCTGCATCAGGTGACATTTCAATTTTTGCCAATTCTAAATTTATCTGATTCCATTTTTCTTTAAGAACAGATAATTCTCTATTTAAAAGATTTTGAGCTGATTTTATTTCTTTTGAGTTAGCATAAAGTTCATTCGTCTCCATTAATCTCTCAATCTTAGATATTTCAGTTTCTATCTTAGAAATGTTTTCTAGAACTTTATTTCTGTCATTGTTCATAACAGATTTAACCTTTTGCTCACCTTCCAAAAACTCTGTTAATCCTTCTGATATATCATATCTTAAAAATTCTTTAACCATATTAACAGCTTGTGTTCCGTTTACTTGAAATAAAGAGTTTTCTCTCATTCCCTCGTTTACTCTGTTAATGTATATTTTACCTTCCCATTTAATTAAATTAGCACTTACACCTTCATAGATATTAGAAACTATAGATTTAGCAAAATCTAATTCAACAATATCACCAAATCCTCTATATGCTGTAATAACTTTACCTATTGCTTCATTCTCGTTAACCCCAAGGTAAGTATTAGTTTCTAAACTTAAAAGTTTTCCAAGCTCACCTAGAGTTTTAAAATTAAGTTTGCTTTTATCTAGATAAACTGAAATATCAGAATTTTCTTCTACTAATCTAACAGTTTTATTTCCTAAAGCTATAAATACTCCATTCTCGTTTACCCTAACACCGTTTGAATTTAGTACTGAAACAAGATTTAGATATTCTTGAGGTACTCTAGAAATTTGTTTTTGAGTAAGTTTTACGATTCCATATTCAGAAGCCTCAAATAGGGATTTCCCTATTGAAAATATATTACCACCTTTACCTACTGATACTGGAGAATAAACTCTAGATACGCTAGATTCCGATTGTGATACAGTAGGAATCTCTAAGTTTCTAGAACTTCTAGATTCGTTAACGTTAAGGTAATTAACAAGATTTCTAACAACTGGATTGAATGCCCATTTAGAAATGCTTTTAGAAAGGATTCTAGAAGATTTCTCTTCAGAGATTAACCAAGAATTTAAAGACTCGCTTAATTCTGAGTAAAAACTAGAACTTCCGCTTGATTTAATGCTTTCCAATACTTTAGAAACCTCAATCTCTCTAGAATATTTTTCTATTCTTTTATCCAATTTAGAAACAACGCCCGAAACGGTAAAATCCCATTTGAAAGCAGAAGCTTCTGAAATAAAATTTTGAATTAATTGGAATTCCGGAATATTTCTATATTCAATTAAACTCTTATACTTTTCGCAAAGTATTTTAACCGGATAGTGTTCATATATCGATGATTCTTCTATCTTAGCTATAGAATCAAGAACGCCCATTCTTCTTAAATTTTGGGAGTCAACAAAAGATTTAGCAACAGAATCTCCACCCGAAACACTAGCTATCTTAGAGATAACTTCGTCGTTACTTTCTGCATGTTCCTTAATTAAGTATGTGCCTGAATTATTTAAAGGCAAATCCTTTACTCCGCCCCAAGATTCCATTAGCATTTCTGCTACTTGTTTAGATGTGCTAGCCTCTTCTCTTCTTATAGCATCCCTGTAATTTTCAACATTAGGGATAGCAGGGACAGCTGCAAAATTCTCATTTAACACATTAGAAATCTGTTCTGGTGAAATGTCACTCTTTCCGTTTAGATAATCCTCGCAGATTTGTCTAACCTCAGGTGATTTTGTTTGATTTTTGAGTTGTCTAACTTGGTTTACAAATTCCATAGTTTTTAATTATTTTATCTTTTTATATATCTAAAAAGGAAAGCACTTTTTCTATATATTTGGGTTCTATTGCTATTTTTTACTATCTAGCAACTAATATTTCCAATTTTATATCAATATCGGTGTGGGGATTGCAAAAAACTATACCTCCGTTCTGAGAATAGACCCCAGGTTTTGAAAGAAGCCATCCCTCCTCTATTGAACTGAATGTGGAGATTTTTTTTCCGCTAAGTATCATAAGGGTACCCATGTTATTAGTGGATCCCTCGTAGGTCCAGCTTAAATGCTTTTTAGACTCGACAGTAAGATTAGGAAAGGTTGCTTTTACAGCAATAAAAGACACATAACCGAGATCATCACCTATATCAGTTTGACTTAATAAGAAACATTTGGTAGCCTTTAGAATAACCCTACTTTTTGAGAAAGAAACTAGTTCCTCCTCTATATCCTTTAGACTTAAATAGGGAGGTGGGGTAGTCTTAGTTCCGTCATCTAAAGCTAAGCTTCCTCTGTTGAATATAAACCCAGGAACTTCCGGGACTGGACATATAGTTGGTTGTGTAGCCATTTTAACTTGCTATTATTATTGTAAGCTTGACGTTTAAGCCAGTTGGATTAGTAAAGGATAATCCACCAGTAGAGATATCAGCTGATCCTGTGTGACCGTATGTAGAAAACGGATCCATATCCCAGCCATACCACGATGAACCATTTTTAACAGCACCACTTAGAACCATAATCTGCCCCATCGGATTTCTTACTGATCCCTTATAATCCCAGAATATAACTTTATCAGAATCCGTTGCTTCTGGGAGATATTGAGCTTTAACAACTATCATTGACACCTCACCATTTGTTGTTTGTAGAGATGAAGAATCTATATTGATCGTGGTTTCTGGGTTTATAACAAAAGTTTGCTTTTGGTATTCTGAAAAATCTAAAAGTGGATGAAAAAATTCAGAAAGACTTAGGAAGTCTAGTGTTTCTGCTTTTCTACTAATGACAATCGAATCGTTTATAAAGTTTAATACCGGTTTGGTGTTAAATCTTTTGAACGTCTCATCTATTTGTTTTAACTGCTCCCTTAAATTAGCAACATTTGTATATTTTGTAAAAAAATCACTTCCAGTGGGTCCGGATGGTGAAAGAGGATATTCAGACGATCCACCAGATAAATCAGATCCATGAAAGCTTGAATTTCCACCGTCAAAATCCTCTACTTGTGATGTGTTGTTTTCTGCCAATTTTTTAAATTATATTTTATTTTATACCCATTCTGTATCTTAATACAGGATCCTCTACTCTTTTGTTAAAATTAACCGGTTCAATTCTCTCATCTGCCCAATTAGATGGGTTGACGTTTATCTGATCATTTTCTTGAGGGTTTAATTCGGTATTCACATCTTCTACTAATATCTCGTCCTGTGGTATCTCCGTTTCTATCTCAGGTTCTAGATCTATACTTGGGGCATCTGCTGCGGGTTCACCCTTAATATCTGTAGTTTCTATATCATTACTATCAGATTCACTTGGCTTTATGTAGTCAACTAAAGATTTTATAAATCCTAGTGAAACTATTGGAAGAATTGCTCCACTTATTATAGAAAGTAACCTTTTTTGAAAAATAATATCTTCGTCAACAATCCCGAATAACTCACTCCAGTATCTAAATTCGCTCAGGTGAGTATACGCATAATAGGTATTACCCATAGCCTGCATAGCAGTTAATATGATAAATAGGGTCCAAACTAAAAATTTATTCATCTTCTCCAAAATGATTAGGGAAGATAAAGAAGCAGCAGCTCCGACCTCGAAAGCCAATGCTAATGAGATAGCTAGCCATTTAGGGTTAGACAGCTCGAAGAAGTTTATTACGTGAACTGTTGAAATAGCAGAAACTATTAAATAAAGGGTAACGAATGTACCTATTATAAAATAATGGGTGGTCTTTTTTTTCATTAATTACCTCCTATCTTTTTTAGTTCTGCATCAATTTCTGATTGTCTATTAACATCCAGAATTTTTCTATCTGTAGACTGTATCATTCTCTTCTCCGCTTTTAATCCCTCTATTTCAATTATCCTTTTTACCTCGTCGCGATTTGCCATCGAGTCTAATCTAGAATTTGCAGTCTTAATTTGTTTTTCAATATTTGAAGACCTTCTACAATTACTACATTGTCCTATCATTAGAACAACCAAAATAGCTAAAACAATTTTACTGAAGTTTTTTTCAATCTTTTGCATATCTTTTTATTTTTTTTATATATCTATATTTTTATGCAACAAAAAAGCCGGAGGTATTCCCCGGCTATTAATTATATCTATTTAAATTATTCTACCGAGATTCCCTGCATAGCTGCAGATAAATCCCTTTCTAAATCTCTTATTTCTTTAGCGTCTGTTTTTGCATCACCTAAAGCCTGATCAAAAGCTTTATAAAGTGTAATAAATTCCTCCGCACTCTTAAGACCTCTTCCCTTTCCCTTAGAAATGAAATAATGGCTAGCTTCCAGAGGTAATGCACCTAAGAACACAACAGAATTTTTAATTCCGCCTTCCTTCTTGATTTTCTGGATCTGCTTATTTATTTCTCTTATACCTAATGCTTCTGTACCTGCCCATTCAGCATCTTCGTTTATGAAGTTCTCATACTTTTTGAATAGATCATCAGACATAGTCACTGCGTAAACCTTATTTTTAATCTCATCTTTCTTAGAAGAGATTTTTTCCTCTAATTCACTAATTAAATTCTGATCCAAATTAGATTCTATATCTAGGCCTGGGATATCCACACTCTCCATTGTCTTAAACTCAGTTACGTCAGAAGCACCTGGCTCCATTACTTCGATTTGGTTGATTGTTTTTTCTGTTTCCATTTTAACTTTTATTTTTTATTTTTTTATTATTGTTATAGCGAATTGTTTCTAATCTATGTTAAAAATATCAAATTCTATTCTATTATTATTAAGATAGGTTCTAAGTATTTCTCTTAAATCTTTAGCTGGATATATTTTAGGAGGACCATCTGGACCTATATGGCAAAGAAATCCACTCTCTGTCTCTATGTTTGCTTCCTCTTCCAAAATTAATCTATAAAGGCTAATCTGTATAGAGTACTCATTATGATTATTTTCCCATAAATGTGAAAATGGATGTAAAAGCTTTTTGTATTTTCCCTTAGGGTGGGAATCATCCTTAAATTCTCCGTTTGTTTTCCAGTCACCTATTACTAAGAAAGGACGATTAGATTTATCATCCCAAAAAATCAGGGGTTGATCAATAGTTCCAGACAGTCTCCACTTTTTAGAGAAAATCTTAAGCTCAGATTTTAGAGGGTGGAATGCATTTAATTTTCTATTATAAAGATCTAAAAACTTTTCAACCCTTTCTCTTGTTTCCAAATCATCAGGTAACTCCGGATTATGCCCACTCCAAAAATCCTCTATGTATTTGTGAACTCTGGTTCCTATCCCTGTTGCTTTGTTAGATTTTTGCTGCCACTCCTCAAGTATAACAGATTGATCTACACCCCTCTCCTCTGCTTTCTTTCTAGACCAATATTCCCTATTAAAGGGTGTTTTGAAGGTTTTAAGAAAAGTTGTTACTGAATCAAATTTAGATCCAGAATATCTATATGTGTGGGATTCCTCCTCGAAGGTAAATTTAGAATCATTAAAGATCTCTAATTTCTTCTCCATCTCAGATTTAGCATTAATTAGCTTTTCATTCATAAATTAAAATATATTGTGACCAAATCTGTATATAGTAAATATTAGACCAATTAATAAAGAAACCTCAACAATAAATCTTAATATCCAAAGTAAAGAAAGATTTCTAAAAAAATATTGATAAACAACTAGATATGACTCATCATTTGATCCCTCTATTGGATTTATATACATTGTCAATACCTCTTCGAGATTTAAGCTTTTAAGATAGTCATTAATTGGTTTAATTTCACTTATAACAAAAGAAGGTCTGGCTTCCTTAGGTACATCTGTAGCAAATATCACCTGGGGTGGTAGATTAACCACAGTATAGATTCTTCCAATCCAGTCTTTTCTAAGATTTCTTCTAGACCACAAAGGTGAATCTAGAGATTCCTTCTTAATTAATTTAAGATAATCTCTATACACCTTTAGTTCTCTTAAAACTTTAAAAATCCTTAGCATTTCATCCTTTTTATTTTATAGAGATTGAAACAATTATTGTTTCTTATCCATTTTTTTTCTTATTCTCCCCCTTGCTCTTCTTATTCTGGTAGCAATAGATCTTTTCTTAATGTTATACTTATCAGCTATATCCTTGTATTTCATTCCATTAATCTCACGATCTATCATAATCTCTCGATAGAGTTCAGGAAGCTTTCTTATCTCGTCCAAAACAGATTCGTAAACCAAATCTATTTTATTCTCCTCTGAGAAAAATGCATAATCTGGATCTTCCTCCATTACATAAAATCCACCCAAATTTCCTATTGAATTTTTAGTAGAAAGATACTCTAATTGTGAATCCTCGTGGCTTGCGTATCTTTTTCTAGATTTCATCAATAAAAGGGATTCGTTTCTAGCAATATTATAACACCAGGTAGAGAAGTTTCCTCTCTCTAAATCGTATTGATCTATCTTTGACCATATTTTCGCCATGGTGTTTAGAAAAGCATCCTCCGCTAATTCAATATCCTTTAAAATTAAAAAACAGTGATTTGAAACCCCGGGTCTTAATCTTTCAAAAAGATCATTAAATGATTTATTGTTTTTGGAAACAATAAAATCTTCTGCTAATTTTTGGATGTTTTTCTCTTTGGTTTTTTGCATTTTAAATGGTTTACGTGAAAAAATTAATTTATGATTGATTATTAATAAGGTTCATTTATTTTAACAACCTCAACCCCAGCTTCTAAAAGAAATGGAATAGATTCTGGTTTTCTGTATAGTTCAGAAAAAACTACCCTTTTTATTCCCGATTGAATTATTAATTTTGAACATTCAAAACATGGCGAGAGGGTAACATATAATGTTGATCCATCTGAGCTTTGTGTACTTTTTGCCAACTTGGTAATAGCATTTGCTTCTGCATGTAAAACATAAGGGAGTGTAACCATATCCTCATCCTCGCATATATTTGGAAATCCTGAGGGTGAACCGTTGTACCCATCCGATATAATGGATTTATTTTTAACCATCAAACACCCAACTTGCATTCTTTTAGAGTGTGAATTCTCACCCCACGTTTTAGCCATTCTAAGATAAATCATATCCATGTTTAAACTCTTAAAACTTTCATGTATGGAGGGATTTGATTTATCCAGCAAAGCCGAATTATCCCACTTTGAAACGATAACTCTATTCTTTATCTGATCAAATATGATATCGGTATATGGTTTAGCAGACCAATTTTCAAGGTTAACAAAACCTGAATCTACTAAATCTGAAAAAGAGTGGAAATTATGTGATCCTTTTAAGTCTTCAAAACTCATTATTATTTAATTTTAGCAAATATAAAGAATAAGGACGGGATTAAAAAATATTAAAGAGTATTTTTTAAACTCTTCTAGAATCTGGTCTAAATGGGCTTTCGAATTGTGAAATCTCTAAAGGACCCTCTAGAATGTTGGCTATTCTTAAAAGTAGTGTCCTTATATCAGATAGACCATTCTGAATCTCTTGAGTTGTTTTATCCATTGCGTTCTGGTTAGAAGATTCTTTTTTATCGGTTTCTGTCTTAATGACCTCCTGGGGTTTAACGTTTTGTAATTCTGTCGGGGCGGTTTGATTTACTGCAGCGGAAGGAGTAGCATTTTGTTTAATGGCATTGCTAAGTCCATCCTTTAGTTTATCTATACTTTCAGCTACAGAAGGTGGAGATTGTTTTTTAGATTCGCTTAATCCTATAGTAGAACTTTTAATCTCCGATAAGTTAGCTTGGGATTGTTCAGTTACTGAAGTTGGATTAGAGGCCAAAGATGAATTAACAGCTTGATTCCCCAAAACTATGGGCTCTACCTTAGCATTAGATCCAGGTAAGATTGATTGATTACCTCCAACTGAAGAAGATTCTATCGGTGTAATTTGTTTAGGAATTTGTGCACCTGCAGTTGTACTAACCGATGGAGTATTTAACGTAGGTGTAGAAATAACAGACTTAGAAAGCGTAGGTTGAGTGTTATTTATTAACGAATTTACTAAACTGCTAGTTTTTTTATCCTCTAAACTAATCTGATTGGTTGTAGATAATTCTGGCTTCTGAGAAGTTATTATATTGGTTAAAGGCTTTTCGTTTTTAATAATACTTGGAATTATCTCATTAACTAGGTATTTACTAGTTTGGTCATTAACATCTTTGGTTTCTTTTTTAATCTGATTGGTTGTAGATAATTCTGGCTTCTGAGAAGTTATTATATTGGTTAAAGACTTTTCATTTTTAATAATACCTGGAATTACATCATTAACTAAATATTTACTAGTCTGATTATTAAAATTAACATTCTCAGTTACTCCTGGATTGATTTCTTTATTTCTGATAACGTCAACATTGGAAGATGTCTCTATTATATTTTTAATATTCTTAATCGCCTGTGCTTCTACTATTGGTGATTTCACAGAAGAAATATTAGTAGGAGAAGATAGTATCTTAGGTGAAACTATATCTGATTCTTTATTTATACTGAAATCTGCTTTTTTAGTGGCATCAATGTTTTGATCTGGCTTAGTTTGATCTTTTGAAATTGGGCTTCCTGTTAAAGGATTATCTTTTTTAATTATTGGAGGTTGAGCACTAACAGAAGTTAATTTAGGAGGGCTTACTATATTAGAAGGAGATTCTGATTTTTTAACCAGCTCAGGTCCGTTTTCACCAACCAGATAATTGCCTTCTTTCTTTACAATCCCTCCAGTTCTAAAAGCCCCTTCTATATCAGAATATTTCTCATTTATTTTAATTAATTTCTTAATAGATGGCTCTATTAAATTGTTAGCTATATCATTAGGAGCTTGAGCTTTAGGGGTTAGTTCCTGATTAATCCTTTGATTGGCAATAGCGGAAAGTTCTTCCTTGTTAAATAATACATTTGAAGTTTCCCCTTCCTGCTTGTTTTTATTCTCGCTATCTATGATTAATTTATCAGTGGATAAAACATTTGATAATTTTTCGGCCGGCTTGTTTTTATTCTCGTTATCTAAAGAGAATTCATTGCTAGATAAAAAGTTTGATAATTTTTCGGTCGGATTGTTTTTATTTTCCTCCTTTAAAATTGGCTCGTTTTTATATAAAACTTTCGATAAATTTTCTGTCTGTATGTTTTTATTCTTCTCACCCAATACTATCTCGTTTCTGGATAGGTTGCTTGAAACCCCTTCCTGATCGATCTTGTTCTTTCCTTCTACTATTAATTTATCCCTTATTAAAGAGGTTTGAATTTCTTCTTGTTTATTTTTATTATCCTCTCTTACGATCGGCTCATTCTTGGATAAAATGTTTGATAATTTTTCGGTCTGCTTGCTTTTATTCTCGCCGGATTGAATAGGCTCATTTCTGGATGTAAGATTTAAAATGTCTTGCGGTTTATTCTTCTCATCTAATATTAACTTATTCTCTAATAAGGAGCTTTGTATTTCTTCTTGCTTGTTTTTGTTCTTATCATCTAAAATTAATTCACTAGGTGATAAAATATTTATGGACTCTTGTTTGTTTTTATTTCTCTCCTCTAGAATTAGTTTATCCTCCGATAAGGAGCTTTGGGTTTCTTCTTGCTTGTTTTTATTCTCCCCTTTTGAAATTAGATTATCCGCAGTTAACTGGTTTAAAACATCTTCCTGTTTGTTTTTATTGTTCTCGTTTAAAACAATCTCATCATTAGATAAATAATTCTGAGAATTCTCTAATGGTTTTGTTTTATCGTTCGTATCTACAATTAATCTTTCGACTGATGGTAAATTTGGGGTTTCCCCAGTCAGATTCTTCTTATTTCTTTCGTCTAATAGATTTGACAATAAAGAGTCCTGTGTGTTACCAATTGGTTTATTATTCTTCTGATCAAAAATCAATTCATCGGGGGATGAAAAAATTGTTGACTCTTCACCCTGTTTATTTTCATTCTTTTCATTTAGACTTAATCTATTAGAAGATAAAACGTCTAAGGCGTTGTCAGGAATTAGAGATAGTATTTCTTTATCCTTATTAACCAAAGAATCGGATTTAGCATTATCTATTCTACTGATTATGTCCTTTATGTCAGAATTTCCTGAAAGTACCTCCTTGAACTTTTTTGTATCTTGTTCATCTACTGTAGGCTTATCTAAATTAGATTCTGAAAGTTCCGATACTTTTTTATAAGCTTCAGGGCTGGAATTTTTGATATCTTCTAACTCATTAGATATAAAATTCTTCTGGGATTTGCCCAATAGCTCTATCTCTTTATTAGTAACATTAGAAGATTCTGTTTTTTCTTTATTCTCTGGGGTTCCCTTATTCTCCCCCTTGTTTTCATCTTTACTTTCTACTATCTTTTTAAATTCAGGGGTATTTAATATTTGGTCAACGGAAGGATTAGATTTTTTTACATCAATAGAATCATTGCTATTTTTTTCAGAAATAGATTTTGCTGCTAATAGATTAGCTTTGGCACGGGTTAATGAATTTACTGATTCTTTTGGGATAGACTCTATTATCTTAACAACAAGTTCAGAATACTCCTTATTTTCCTTATCTGAATAATTCTTCCTTAAAGAGTCAGTTTCATCATCAATAGATTTAACAGATTCACCTATTTTTTTCTGACCTATGGATTTCAGCTCTTTAAGTAAATCCATTTGTTCTTTGAGCTGTGATATTATCTTATCGTCTTTTTTATCATTGTCTAGGGACTCCTGTTCTTTTAAAGAATCACCATATTTCTCCTCTAGTTTATTTAGAGAAACCATATTCTTATTATCCTTAGAGGAAGAAAGAATCGAAGGATTCTCGGAATCTGCATACAGATTTATTTCTTCTTCACCTATAAAGTCTTTTAATTCTGGAAATTTCAATAGACCCTTTAGAAGATCACCTATATTAAGAGGAATAACAGCAGACCCTGGAGGTAAATTAACAATCTCGGGTCCGTTCTCGCCCACGAGATACTCTCCTTCCTTGTCAGATATACCACCTTCTTGGAAAGCTCCAATAACACCTTTTGATTGATCTGATTTAGAATTTGAAACGATATTATCTATAATTCCTGAAAGTAGATCTGATCTCTTGCCTAATTCTTTACCGGAATCTGCTATGTCCTTTGATGCATCTATGTTTTTTCCAATAACATCATTAAAGGTGTTAATATTACGTCCAAAGTCAAGTATTTGGGCTATTGTTTTTTGATCTAATTCTTTATCCATTTAAATGTATAGGTTCATTGTATATATTTAATTTCTAGCCTTGACTAAAACTAAATACCTGCTTCTTGCCCTCATTTTCTAGAGAAGCCTTATTTTCTTTCTCTATAAGTTCATTAAGCTTATCAACCCATATCTGATATTCGTAAAACGGTATAGATTCTATCCAATCTGGATTAATATTATGCTCTTTCCAAAGTCTAAATTTAACATCAAAGAAGTTCTCTAAAGATATCTGAAATAAGGAAAAGAGATCGTATCCCTTGGGGAAATGTGATATCTGCGGTGACCTCCATTCCACCGCAAACCGGACAGTTTTGTTTAACCTCCATTTTAGTACCAACTTTTATTCTTTGAGAAAGTTCAAAAAGAACGCTATATTCCTCCTTAGACCAATAATCACATTCTCTCATCTTGTTAACAAAAAGATCAAACGTTAAATCCCTCCAATCGCTAAACAGAAAAGGTGAAATCTGTAAAAATCCAGGATCTATTGTTATATTCAATCTTGCAGCTTCCCCTATATAAGAAGAAATAGATTGGGTAACCCCTATACTTGGAATGAACATCTCAACCTTTTTGCCTGTTTTCTTTATTGTGAAAACAAAAGATCCAGTCTGAGTATTGTAATACTTCATTATTCTCTCCTCTATACGATAGGAGTCTAATGCACCAGTTCTAAGCTCTATTCCATTATTAAAAGGACACTCTGGTGTTTCTTTACATTTTTTCTTGGTCTTTAATAGAATGGAGTTTTCACCTTTAACAAATGTAAGATCCCTTACAGCCATAATTAGGAAAAATCTATCCTCTTGCTTTAAATCTTTATATGATATTATACCCTCATTAGGAAATTCCATTCTAAGACATCTATCTAGTATATAGCTAAGTTTTTCCTCTATATCTAATCTGTCATCATCATCAATAGCAGAGAAGTGTCTAATCTCTCTTACCTCTGCTGGTCTTATAGCAATCCTTGTACCGTACGGATAGTATATCCCTAACGTAGGTAAAACTTCTACTGGTATATTTTTCCAGCCATTATCAGATGCTATGCTTTGAGCATGCATTTGAGATTTACCAAAAGATGCGGTTTGGTGTTCTTGTACCTGCTGTTTAGAATTAGCCATTATTTGTTCATCCATAATTTTAGGCTGAACAGTAGCTTCAGGTATTGGTTGGGTATCTACCTGATTAGGTTGGACTGGCTCAGTGTTATTGACTAAATCTGGATCATCATAAGATAATCCGCCTTCAATTTCTTTCTTTCTTAAGATCTCCTCAGGAGATAAATTCATCATATCCATATTTAAAAAGTTTTTATATATTATATACCACAAAACAAAAAAAGAGGCCAATTTGGCCTCTTTAATATAAAATATTTTTGAAACTTAAATAAATAAATCTTCCCAGTAGTCACATATCCAGCTTGTTGTTAAAGTGTAGATAGCAGATTGCTCATAGTCAAGCTCCATTGGGTTAATTGCTTCGTTTAAGAAACATGAAGGTATTCTTATTCTTCTGAAAACGTCCCCTCTTTTATTGAAAATTGAAATAACCATAGAACCAACATAGTCAGACTTAATACCCATAGCGCCTGTTAATGGATTGTAAATCAAATCACTCCATTGTCTAAGTATCTTGTAAACAGTCATAGAGTTCTGATTACTTAAGTTGACCTCAAATTCCATATTTACGGTCATATCACTTGTGGTAGGTTCTCCACCTGCGTATCTACGAGTTGCGAACTTATAAGTTTGTTCAACTGGATTTGCCGGTGAGATATCAACTGCTAAACCTGATATAGATTTAACCTGCTGAGTTAGGATGCTTTCACCTTTGAATATTGTGTTAGCATCAACTATACCTGCTGGTGGCGTAATTAGAACCTCGAACTGATTTAAAAATACGGGTTCAAAGTTATTTATCGCCGCTCTGGAGTTAGTAAAATGTGGTAAACCTGCCATTTATTTTCTCTAATATTTTTTTTATAGGAATAAATCTTCCCAGTAATCAACCGCCCATTGCATATCACTTACTTTGTAAAGGTCAACTGATGTGTAATTTAAACTCATTGCTGTTAATGGCTTAGTAGGGAATGTATCCTTACAAGTTACTCTTCTATACACATCTCCAGCTTTATTAAACATAGAGATTACTATAGTTCCGCAATAGTCATTCTTTAATCCTTGAGCACCTGTTAATGGATTGTAAATCAAATCACTCCATTGTCTAAGAGTTTTAAAAACATACATAGAGTTAGCATCATTTAAGTTCACACTAAAACTTAAGCTTAAGTCCATATATGTTTGATCTGGCTTAGCACCTGCATAGTTTCTTTTAGCAAATTTATATTTCTGAGTAACTACGCTCGGAGTTTTATTAAGCGCAAGACCGCTGACACGGCTAACGTGTTGAAGAAGTATTTCTCCCCCCGGAACTGCCGCTGGTGGTATAATGTTAACTTCAAACTGGTTTAAGAAAACCGGTTCAAATCTATTTACCGCCGAGATTGAATTTTGATAATGTGATAATCCTGCCATGTTTTTCTTATATTTATCTTAGATTTCAAAAAGCATAAAATCTATCTTATGCGAATTGAGTAAATCCACCTGCAGCTATACCGCCAATCTTAGTAACAGTTATTCTATTAATAAACTTCTGAAGACCTCTAGCAGGTTCAATGATTATGTCTATAATACCCATATTCATATCAATGATAGCTTGCGTATTATTAGATGAATCCATAATTGTTTGGTAAGCATAAATTCCACCTCCTGCTCTAACGCCATCTAGATAATTATCGACTAGAGTTTTTATTTCCAATCTAATTGAATCGTCATTGAAATCGAATAAGTAATTAGAAAGTATAGATTCTACGTCGCTTTCTACGCTGATTAAAAGATCTCTAACGTGAACTAAATTGAATGCTGAGTTTACTTGTTGGTAAGCTGTTTGGTTACCCATAATAACTACACCCGCTCCTTTTCTCTTAACTATTGGGTTAATACCAAATGATTCTAAATCTCCTCTATCCGAATCACTAAAGTCATATTCAACACCTATTATATTTCCACCACTTAATGTACCTCTTTTCTGACCTGCGATTATAGAGTAAGGTTCGCCACTCGCAAATTTTCTAACAAAGTTATTAGAAACTAAAGCTGCTGGAGGAATGCTTAAATTCTTATCATTTTCTCTTATAGTGATATAAGGACTATAGAAAGCAGCATATTTAGCTCCATCACCTTCTGTAGGTAAGCTAAACACAACTGATGGATTAAGTGATAAGTTACCTCCGGTAGTTATGTACTGAACTTTCACAGTTGGATATGGATTAGTAGCAGTAGGGGCGTCAGTGAATCTTGGATTTGTACTAGTTCTAAACTGAGCTATAGAAGGTGCATTAACTATAGCTAAAGCTTGACTTCTTAATTGAGCAAGTCTACTGTACTGAGACTTAGATTCAGGTCCTATTATACCATTAAATGTATCTATGATGTATCTGAAAGAAATAACTTGTTTCTGAGCTAAAGTGTTAGCTATGTTAGTGTTATAAAGAACGTTTAATATTTCATTTGTTCTAGAATCAGTTCCATTTGGTCTGTGAGTTGCTTTCATTGTGAATCCTTTCAAATAGCTAAAATCAAAAGATGTTGTGAATTGAGCTATCGATTGGAATTTCTGAACTCTAGTACCTCCGTTTAATCCAGAATAGTAAAGTACAGGTCTTGCTGCTTTAGCGGTATAAACTCCGTCAGTAGAGGTAGAAGCCACAGATACAATTTTAGTTAATCTGCTTTGTCTGTTACCTGAAGAAGGTGTACAGATATCAAGGTCAGTAGAAACTACCAAATCACCAACTGAAAGAGGTGCATTACCCTCAGAATTCTCAGTAATTGTGAATGATGTTGAGTCTATTCTAGAACAGTCAACGTAAGAATTGATATTTCCGTTTTGAGAGATGATATCAAATTTACCAGTAGATACTGGAGATCCGATATTATTAGAAGCAAAGTTTCCAGTTCCTCCGAAAGCTACTATATTGTTAATAGTAGATCCCGCTAGTGAAGAGCTCGTATGCGATCTAACGTAAACATAATTGAATTGATCTCTATCAACACCGGATTCAAAAGTTAAATAGTTAACAGAAGAACCTGTCGAATTTAACCAAACAGTAGATCCGTCAGTAAGCTTATTGTATTTAGCATCTTGGAAAAGCTGGGATCCGTTATAAGCTCTAACTACTGTAGAAGTTCCAGAAGTTGCACCAGGTCCAGTAACTCCACCAGGTGTAATAACACCGGTTACCGAGGTAACAGAGTCAGCAATACCAAATTGGTAAGCTCCTGTTCCACCTGCAGCTGATCCACCTTGATAACAGGATCTAGTACCACCACCTGCATCATATATTGCTGTATATTGAGTAGGAGCAACAGTGATACCTTGGGTTGAGTAAAAGCTAGTGTCTAATGGATGACTCCAAGAGATTCTAAGTTCACCATCTACATCAGTAGTTCCAGTAACTTTAAGTCTAACTAAGCTATTATTAGAGAATTGATTAAGCAAATCACCAGTTGTTCCTGCTGTTATACCAGTAACATATCCAATAACGAATTTTTGATCATCTGAGCTAGTTACAGATAAGAAATTCTTAAGAGCTACCTTTTGATCTGCAGTTTGAAATCCACCAGTTGTACCGGTAACCCCCGCCTTAGTTTGTATGTAGTGAAGACCTCCATAAGTTAATGATGAGTCATATGCATCAAAAGATCCAATATTAACACCTGCAGTAGCTCCTGTTGCACTTCCCCATAGTGAGAATAGTGTTCCAACTGTTAGAGCTCCTGTTGCACCTGTTGTAAGGTATCCAGTATATCCGGTTACACCGTAAACGTTTCTTGTGTAAAGTGAATCCTGAAGTAAAGGCTGATCATAACTTAAGAAATTGATAGCTGGCGTAGGAAGATCTTTATTTACTCCAAATTCATCGATAAGGTGATTACCAACTAGATCTATCTTAGATCCATTAGCGCAGATGTTGTCAAAAGCCTTAGAATCAACTGCACAAAATATACCTGTTGAAGGTGTATTGTTATTTATTAATGTTTGAACGTATTGGTTAATACCATTAAGATCGACAAAATCAGGTATAATAGATCCAGTAACTGAAGCTACTATATTTATATCCATATCAGAAAGGAAAGAATCTATCTTAGCTTTAACAAATCCATTAGCTGTGAAATATCCAGCTCCTGTATCTTTATTATATCCCCATTTAGGATCAACTGAAAGTGCTAAGTAGTTTGTCCAATCTCCAGAAACTGCTATAACGTCTACGAAATAATCAGACATATAGTCATAAGGATGCATGAAAGAAGGAACGTTGTTTGCTCCGTACCAGTCGATAGCAAAAATATCATATCCTTTAATTGGCTTAGAAGAATCTGTTGACTTTCTTACGATAACACTCATTGGGGATTTACCCAAATTTGTTATATTAAAAAGTTTCCCAGTGTCTGCTGTACTTAAAGCAGCTAAGAAATAAGAAGGATCTGCAAACCAGAATCTTTCCTTATTATAGTAAGCTGAATAAAGAACGTTAGTAACTACTCCATTATCTTCTTCAGTATCTAGTGAGAATGATTTGTATGAATTCAAATCAGCATTCACGCTAGATGCATCATCATTAAGCTTTAAAAGATTTAAAGCAAATACTGGACCTGCATTTAAACAAGTTAGTATAGATCTATGGAAGAAAGATCCTTGATTTTCTAAAGATTTATCAATATCACCAAATACTGCTATCATTGTTGTTGCGTCTGGGATATAAACCGGGGTATTAAAAGGCCCCTTATTTGAAAATCCCACTACCAATCTAACTGTTTGAGATGTCAGTATCACGTTTTGTGTAGCATCAAATTCTAGAGTATAGACTCCTGATGCTCTAAATTGTGAGTAATCGATTTTTACCTTATTTGCCATTATTTTTCAGATATTTTTTTACTTCTATATTATATATCAATTCACCAATTAGATATTTGAGCAAATCGATATTTTTTTAGGTACTATATGAAAAAAACTATATTCTCATCTTATAATACATCATATATATCCAAAACAAGATTCTATATTTTAGTGATTTTTCTAAAGAAGCTTACTAAAATCTCCATAAGCCCTTCCGTCTTTGGTAGAATGAGAATTCATTCTTCTGAAAAATTCATCACCCTCGAAAGATTTGTTATTTCCCTCTAGTTTAGAGTTTATGATCGTTTTATATTCATTATCAAGTTCGTCAAATACCTCCCCAACTACTTGGTTAAAATCCTGACCGTCGAAAAGTGAGGGTAGATTAACTATTGTCATTGCAACATCATCATGTCCGCTCTGGCTTGAGTATGTTCCTCTATTATTTAGACCGAAGGTAAAAAGCTCCGGAATAGTCCACTTTTTATCGTTTATTAAAATTCTATCCTCCCTTATTAATCCCCTAAGAAGTTCACAATATTTCATTTTATTCTTCTCGTTGTACTTAATCCCTGGCTTAAGAACTCTAGCGCTCTCTGTATGTTTTGTAAAAACAAACATCTGATCATAGAAATCGTCGTCAGATATAAGCTTGTCGTAGAGGAGCTCACCTTTAAAATTCATCTCTATTGCAGCTTTTACCCTCTCTGAGGAGAATATATCTTTAATAAGAACCTTTATTATCCTAATCAACTCCTCTAGTTTAACCTCGTTGTCTCTGAAAATACCAACTTGGACTAAACCGAAAAAATCCGATTCGTCTTCAAATTCAACTATCCTGTTAATCACAGCCTTGGGGAGCGGAGTAACCTTAAATATATTAATCACAGTAAAGTCACCCTTCACACCTCCGCTTAAATCTATAGAAAGAATAAATTTCTTCCCTGGCGAATTAGCATTATCTATATTAAACTTAGGGTGCCATAATAAATTCTCATAATTTATACCCTCCTCGTAATGCAAAGGATCAATCTCTCTCCAGACATATTCAGCCTCTGTTCCCTTTATTTTTTTAAGCTCATTGGACCCAAGTAATAGTGAGGAAGAGCTTAGAAACTGATTCCCATATTCCTGATTGAACAATTCCTCACTACCAAGGTTTGCAATTTCCTTTTGTTTCCAAGCTTCATCTCTACCAGGAACCTGCCACCAATCAACTCTAACCGGATTAAAACTATTCTCTCCGCTTAAAGCACCCTGATAAAGCTCATAAAATTTATTCATCCCGTTAGGAGTGGACGTAACTATAATACGGGAAACGCTAGATGACGATACGGTGGGATATGTCGATCTAAAGAAAGATTCTATAAAATTGGGATTAATATGGGCAAACTCATCCATGTATAAGAAGTGAATGGTAAAACCAATACCTGATGTCTTAGTTGTCGTTTTTGCTAAAACCCTACACCCATTATCAAATCTCATTGACATGACATTATTAACAATAATTCCAGGTTTAAGAAAAAATGGGAGACCCTTTATAATTGACTTTATCTTATCCATGAGCTCCTCCGCAGTATCCCCGACGTTTGCTAAAATCATAGCATTTTTATCGTGGTTGAAAAGAAGATACCACACTAGGATAATAGAAGAGGTGATTGATTTACCAACCTGTCTAGGAGCAAGGAATATATTAAATCTGTGATTCTGATATTCCCTTAAAACTGATTTTTGATAATCCCTAAGAGAAATATAGGATAGCCCCTCATCAGTCATAACTTTACAATACTTAGAGAAATAGACAACATCCTCTGCACACCTTCTCATTTCCATTATCTCATCCTTAGTGTACTCCCACATGATATTAGCTCTCTTTAGATCTGGATCATTATCATGAAAAGGATTATCTATGCTTTTATAATCGAGGCCCTCGTCATCAACCTTCCTCAGAAGTTCGTTTATCCTATTAGTGGACCAATAATTATTCTCCGAACTTTGCTGTTCTAAGTTATCATCGTTGTTTGGCATATTATTCAATAATATCGTCCTCTATAGTGTATTCATTATTAAGAGAACTGTCGTTATCAATGTGTAATTCGTTCTGTGAATCTATTTCCATTTTCATTCTGGCATTTACGATAGCATTAGGATTAACCTCAACTGGTTTAACGTCAACTATTTCATTACCCAGAATATCTCTCAAACCCTCCATTATACTTCTAGTTCCCCTTGATTTTATACCATTAGACGATATCATCGGATTACTGCTTGGGGAAAACTCACCAGATTGAGAAGATGATTGTTCCATTACTATCCCACCAGCTATTTTCTTATCCTCTATTTCAATCTTAGCTTTTTTGTAGTTCTGCTCCATCTTTTCAAGATAGGCCTGATAATCTTTAGGCATTTGCATAATCTGGGATTGCAGCTGGGCTAAGACCTCAAAAATTCTAGGATGTATATTACCTAAATCTATCTCTTCTAAAAGTTTAGTTATTGCATGCTGTGCAGATTTAAGCTGAAACATCATAGCAGATAAATTGATAGCATCCATCTTCTTTTTAAGATCGATATGCTCAGTTGATCCATAAAGATTAGGATCAACATAAAAACTAGCTATTGAGTTTAAAAGTGCCTGGGCATCAGTAAGTGAAGCTAGCTTCTCCTCAGCAAAGTTCATAAGCTCGGTAGTCTTTAATCTAGGAAGATCCTGACTACTGACAGATACCTCATCTAGAGACTCCTGCATAATAATAGAATCTAGATTCTCTTTTATTTTTTCCTCTATAACCTTCTCAGGTTTTGGTTTTCTTCTTGGCATAAATTATCTGTTTCTAGCAAATTTAGGAATATTCAAAAGTGGTTTAGCATTATCGATAATATGAGCTAACTGCTCATCTCTAACAATATTCTGATTTAAAACTATAGATTGATTGTCTATATCTATCATATTTTTAAAAAGTCTAATATTGCTTAGGAGGAGAGGGCTGGTAAAAATTTTATATGAATTATTATCAGTTAAATAGAAAGGGCTCTCCTTACTCTGCTCGATATCGGACGGTGCAGAAAATATTATAGGATCCGTAAACATACGGGCGTCACTGTGCACGTTTCTAAGTTTAGAAGATTGTTGATTAGGATCTACTGGATCATAAGTAAGCTCCCAGATATTAGCAGATATCTGTTTGTATCTATTAGAAACGTTTACCACTAATCCATACCAATCCCCGTATTCAGGTGTGAATTCCAATCTTGAATCTATTACAGTATCGTTGAGTTTAATGACAAGACTTCCCTCGCCTAAGAATGTTTCCGTAACATCATCAGGTATACCGGAATGAATTATATCAACCCTAAATCCTTCATATACATCAGATTCATTTTTATAAAGACCATCTAAAATATTACGGCTTTGTGCTTTTTGCATTCTCCATTGAATGGTGCCTTCTGAGAATACGACAGATCTATTTTTTATAGAAAATGAATATTGATCTATAACAGAAAGAACCTGATATCCTCCAGAATGAAATATGTCACCCTTAATGGAAACATAGCCTTCAGGATTATTATTGTACGAATCCCATTGTGTTAAATCATGCTTAGTCGGATACGAACTAAAAATTATCTGCTCTTCATCAAAAGAATTAATAGTAAGATTAATTATAGGGTATCCTCTTTTCGTTAATTTAGTATTATCATAAAGATTCTTCAAACTGAACCAAGCAGCTAAAGATAATTCTTGATCTGCTCCCAAATAAGGTAGACTTTTATATCTGACTGCATTTCTATATCTATAAGGTTCAATCTCAAATTCTGCATAATCTACAAAAGCATCCAGAAGATCATAATATTGATTTAGTACAATTGTCCAGTTATTATTAAGATCATATTCTATAATAGGAAGATCCTTATAAATATAAGATCTAATAGGATCTTGTGATAGTTGGGTTATGGTTGTTGCATACTGTTGGGGTTTTGCAATCTTCAATTCCTCCGATTTTACTTCCTCCCCAAATAATTCAGTTGTGGTTAGACCTATTCCTTCAAGCTCCTCCTTGTAAACAGGATCTTGGAAATATGTGTTACTCTTAGGATTATACTTTCTCAGTTCTATTTTAAAATAGACAGGGGACTGCATAAAATCTCTAAATAGATAGGTTGAATTTATTTGGTAAATCCTATTGGTAAATGGGAAGTATATGATATCTCTTTTTCTAGGCTGGGATCCTTTACCAAAAATATTTTCAAAATATCTCTTATCAATTTGAATTTCAAAAGGTTCTTCAAACTGTAAACCAAAGGGATCGTAATTTATTTTATTATCAGGGAACTGGTTTTGAGGAACCATTATCTTTACACATTTCTCTGAAACAACATTAAAGAGTGTATACTCCTTTAAGATAACATCTTTACCTCTCCCTTGTGGCTGTACAGAGTAGTAATTTGCATCTAATCCAAATATCTTATTAACCATAAGGCTCAGATCATGATACATGTTTAATGACTTGTTAACAGCATATGGATTAAATGTAAACTTACAGTCATTAAAAATAATAGGTCTATTTGTCACCTCATCAGAACAAACAGGTGCAGGTCTAGCAATAGGGGTTTCTGCCGTGTCTGCATAGGAAAGATCCAATTGAAAATCAACTATCACAACGGTTGGATCTATAGGCTCATCAGGTTGAACTATAATTGTTCCGTCATCATTAACTAAAACAGAGGTGAATCTGAATTCAGGATAAAATTTATTCTTAGGATCTAAAGGAATAGGAAAAACATCTGAGAAGTTATTAGTTAGACCATTTAATGCAGTTCCAACATTAGACCAAAGAGACCAAGTTTTACCATCGATACTATATCTAAACTCTATTGATATGTCATTGGCATTTAATACAGAGCCTGAGTTGTTACTATTGGAAGCATCTATTATCCATCCCTTAAAAGAATCAACATTCTCAAAAGGTTTATCCCATGTTAAAACTCTATAGTTCCCAATATAGGTGAAATTTAAAGCACTGTCAAGTTGCTCTATTCTTAGAGCATAATATGATGAAGATTCGCAAGGTTTATAATATGTTTTATCCCCAATCGAAACCTGGTGATAGCCACCGCATCCAATTTGAACAGCTCTAGCCTGAGCTGCTTCAGGTGTAGAAAATACATTATCAGTAGACGAATCTTTTATTTTCTGAGTATTGCTCAGTCCATCCTGGTATCTATATCTAGGATCAGACAGATCATATTGCTGACCACTACCATCATAAAATGGCGTCCCTGTTTTTGGAAATCTATTTTCTGGATAAAAACTCATCAGCTGTGCTTTATTCTATATATCCTATAATGAAAGTGGCCAAATAAAAATGCAGGCTTTTGGCCTGCATTTCAAATAATTAAAATAAAAGATTATCCCTTTGTAAAGACACCAGTTTCGAAATCTAACTTGCCGTTTCCATATTCAGAAACTACTTTGTTTTGAACAGCATCTTCCTTAGACGAAATAGCAGCTGCTTCTTGATAAAGAGAAGCAAGTTCATTTTCAATAATCTCAATGTCTTTTTTGTAAAAAGAAAGCTGAACGTTCAATCTTCCAATTTTTACAACGTTTTGGGTTAACTCATCTCTAAGCTGTTGAAGCTCTGTTAACAATTCTTCTGGTAATTTAATCTCGTTTTGATTTTCCATTTGTTCTTTTTTTTAATAAATTATAGATGAGATTTTAAAATTGTTTCCTAGTTGTATACCCTTATTTCTATTGAATCGACACTCTCTGTGTCTATATAATAATTATCTTTATTATTAAATGTCAACCAAACTGTATTGTTATTATTCCTCGCTAGACCACCAAAACCTGTAGTACCGTTGAAACCATCATGCGTATAAAAACAGACAGTTTTACCCTCAGTAAACGCACCATTTAAAGTTCCTACATAATTTCCAGCGCTGCTTCTAGTCCAAACAGGGGCCGCACCTAATGTATTCTCCAACACTGTTGCTACCGGAGCATCAGTTCCAGTTTGTGTTAGTAAAGCTATATAGACTTTATAAGTTGATGGGCCATTCCAATAATCAAGATCATTCCAAGCTGTATCTCCGTCACCTATTTTCATATACTGTGTGTCTGTAGTGTATCCTATTTCACCTTCAAGTAAAACTGGATTGTTAACTACCCATTTACTAGCTAGATCCCTTCTAATTTGTATTCTAAATGCCATTTATTTAAATGTTATTTTATAGTTTTTGTAATCTTAAATAGATTATCTTTTATTAATTTTAAATCATTGGAGGAAATATCATTAGATATGGGAGCTACTCCTCCGATGATAGGGGCTATAAACTGCTTATCACTATTAGTGGAATCTCCTCCGCTTAGGATATCGCTAAATTTCTTACCCACAGGATTTGTGTTATATGAAAAATTTCCAGATTTGTTAACGCTAATATAAGATCCAGATTCTGATTTTTTAACATAATCCTTTCCTGTTCCCACGAAATAAAGCTGATCGTTTGTTTGACTAGTGCTCCCGTCTATTATTCTGTCGTAAATCTGGGTGATATCTACTTCTCTAGGTGTTGACAATTTATATAGCTATTTTAAACTATATATCTATTCCATAGGGGATTAAAGGATCTCGTTACGATTAGGTTCTATTCCCCTTCTATTGATAACTGTTTCCATTTTAATTCCAGCCTGCATAAGATTCCCTCTAAATTTTTCAGTAGTTAGATCTTTCTCTGGGAAATACGTCTCTACATTCGCTGTGAATTTAAATTCTATAAATTGGGGGTTGTTGTTATACGTAAAATCCAGCTGTTTAGTGGTCTCATAGTTTTCAGGAAATCCCACCTGACAGGGTATTCTAAAACCTTCATATTCAAAACTAAAGGTGTATGTTTTATAGAAAGTTTGAATTACAGATTGGAAAACTTTAAATGCATCTAAAAGGGTATCAACTTTCACGTTAACCTCAAATGCAATATTTAAAGGAAGGGAATTAGTAAAAGAGGATAACGTTTTCATTTCACCAGAAGTTGTCTCCTTCGTATAAGACATTCTGGTATACTTGTTAACCAATGCCTGTGTGTCAATCTGAGGGGATTGCATGGTAACTATTCCTCTAGGTATAACGTCATAGTTACCCTCTGCCAGAACCTGATCGGTTGCGCAATCCTTATAATTTATGAAAAAATCTTGAAGAAAAGATTCATCTCCAGTCATAGAATAGAAGAAGGGAATATAGATCTCTAGTATATCCTGTTGATCATTGATCTGAATATACTTAACCTTCTCATTTAGTGATCTTAAAAAAGATATTATAAGTCCCCTTAAAAAGACTTCGTCTGTGTTGTATTTTTCTAAAAATCCTGACATAATAATCTATATACCGTATTTGTTCTTTGCTGTTGTGTAATTCTTTTGTATTTCAGTGTCACTTAAAGCTTTGCTATAAAGTCTAACATAATACAAACTTGATTGTAGATATGTTCCCGAAGCCGGGGCTAACATTAGTAAAATATTACTAGTATTATTAACGGATCCAGGATACGTAGCATTATAAAGTGAATAGTTATAAGTGGAGGTGTGTAATAATACCCCATTTTTATATAGCTTTCCTGTCATAGTAGTGGTAGCACTGTCATTAGTAATAGTTTGGACAATATGCTGGATTTGACCTGATGTTATAGAACCAGTGTCATTTTGAACCCCTGTAGAATTAATAGATCCGTTTGTTAAATTATCTTGAACTGTAAACAGGGATGCACCTATTCTATGTATAAATCCAGCCAAACCATTAGAGCCTAATGAAATATAAGATCCTCTTTTTGAAATTATACATTGGACAGATCCTACAAAAGAGGGGTAATTTAAAACATATTCTATTGTGAAGCTTCCAGTTCCAAAATTACCGCAAGTGTTATTTTGACACATTGCATATTGATTAGTCCCGTTAAAAGCTAATAAATTAGAACTGTATGTTGGGGAGTTATATAAATTAAAATGATTGTTATTTCCGCTTACGTCATACCAAACGCTCCCGCTACCTGAATAGCTCAAAGAATTCCCAGCGTCTAAATATAGAGTTAATCCCTCTGTAATAAAGTTTTTATCTGCAACTATAATAAAATCATTCTTAACTAAAACTGTAGAGCCATAAGCATTAGAAGCAGTTAGAATAACTTTGTGGGGTCCGTACAAATCAGAATAAGTAACTATTGGATTTTCCTGCGTGCTTCCAGTAGGATTTGCTCCCGTTCCAAAAGCCCAGTTCCACCCTGTCGGGGCTGTTTGCCAAGGTGTTTTTGGGGATTTGTCAAGAAAAGCAACAGTACCCCCCGAATAAACGGTAAAAGTAGATGTTGCACCCAAAGCTGAGAATGTCGTATAAGGAGCTCCGGGTATAGGACTAATTATTCCGATAACTTCATTTTTAGGGGCTCCAAAATCAGGATATCCTATAGGAGCATCGTCTAATCTTCCGGGGGTAATTTGGTTAATTATCGGGAGTTCTGAATATTTTATAACTAAAGGAGTACCATTATCGTTAGTGTATTTAGGATGGTTGAAATATCCTGTTTTATAGATATCTTTACTAATAGGGGTTACTGTTTTAACGTTAGTTCCCAGCATTTCTGAAAATGTTTTAAGTTCAGTCTCGTTAAGTGTTTTAATTACAGAGAAAGATTTTAAAAGACTTCCTATCCCACTAACATTGGCATTATTATATTCGACGAAAAAGTAAAGATACGTCTCAGGTTTAATTAATAAGGGATATCCCTTATTCGTTGTTCCCCCCGTATAATCTGTAGCAACGTTTGGTCTTGCTTTTAAAAGTCCCGTACCATTTAGTCCCATCCCCATAGTGTTAGGATCAAAATAATTTGATGGTATATCTTGTAAACCTGGAATTTTACTATTCGCAGTGGAAACCTCACTTTTTTTCTGTCTTGCAGATAAATTAATACTGTCGACTATGGGATCTATTGGGGATTGTCTTCTTCTCAATCTTCCTTTTTTTCTATTATATATCTAGAAAAAATAAGGGATTAGAATTTATCTATAGTAATGGAGGAGAAGTTATTCGTTTTAGAAACCTCTAATTTCCAATCAAATATTTCGTGAGGCATAGGAGCGTGATTAATAACAAATATATTTAAGCCCATTTCTTTACAATTCTTTTTAAGAATTTTCAATATAGAGTGAATACCCTCTGGATCAACTGAGCTGAAAAGCTCATCAAGGAAAAGGAGGTTTATAGTACTGAATTTAAGCTTCATGAGCTTCATGATTGATATTAAAACGACAAAATCAACCTTTTTCATTTCACCTGTGCTTAATGATGAAACAGGGATCTCAGCTCCCATATGATATAGGGAAGCCTTAAATTCCTCATCAAAAATAACTTGATAATCTAAATTCATATCTCTTAGAAGATTTATTATCTCTGAATTTAAAGATGGTAATATTGTTTTTATAGCCATTTGTTTTACACCCTTCTCTCCTAAGATATCATCAAGCTTTTTAACCCATATATTTTTTTCTCCTGTTTTAATTATATCCGATTCAATTGTTTCTTTGTCGTTATTTAGATTTTCAAGAATTCTTCTTAGAGAAGAAACCTGGACATCGGAATCAGATGATTCTATTTTTTGGACTTCTCTAATTATCTCGTTTATTCTAGTTTGTATTTTATTACCCTTATCGTTTAAATCGGTCCTTATTCTTGCTAGATCTGATTCAGATTCCTTGCTTTTTTTAAGGGCTTCACTTATATCATTAAGATTATCGACTTCATTATCTCTATCAGATATCAAGTTGTTTTTTATCGAACTGTGAAATTCTGTAGTTAAGCTGCTCTCACAGGTTGGGCATTTTTCAGAATCATAAAGTTTTAGTCTTCTCTCGTAATCGTTACATTTAGTTCTAGATTCAGCTAACAACCTGTTTGATTGCGATACAAGATCTAAGATCTTGCTTTCTTTAATTTTAAATTCCCCTATTTTTTTAGAATGAATTTCTTTTAAATTATTGAACTTCTCAAGGTCTTCGTTTAATTTAGAAATTTGATTTTTTGAATCCTCCTCAATGGAATTTAATAAAATATCAATTTCAGAATTGGATTTATCTATACTTCTTTCTGTTGCATTTAGACTTCCTGTTAAATTATCTAGCTCCTCCTTTATTTTTCTGGATTCTCCCTTTAAAGCTTCTCTCATTTGATTGAGTATATGGAATCCAAATATCTTATCCACGATAGCTCTTTTGTCCTGAGCATTCATTTTAATAAAAGATTTAAAATCATTTATCGATAATGATATTGTATTATTAAAAACATAATAAGGAATTCCTATTATATCATCAGCAAGATAATCCTGAACATTTCTATTTCCCGCTTGGTCGTATAAAACACCATCTATATAGAGATTAAATAAAGAAGGATCTAATCCTCTCTCTATAGTTATTAATCGATTTCCGCTTTCAAATTCAATCCGGCACCAAGCGTGGCCGTTAATTCTGTTTGAAATATCCCCTAATTTTTTACCCTCAACTTTACCATAAAGACAAAATGCTATAACCTGAGATATTGTTGTTTTACCTACACCGTTACTTCCAACGATTTGAAAAAGACAAGACTCATCAGGAAGTTCTAGTGTTTGCTTTCTATTTCCATAGGAAGCAAAGTTCTTCCATTCTATTTTTTTTATTTTCATGTTAAATTGACTCTTGGTTTTGAGCAGACACTATAGTATAGAGCTTAGATAAACTAGCAACAAGCTTAGTTTTAACCTCTTCGTCTTCCTCAGTTTTATCCACATATTCTTTGATGAAATCCATAACATTAAATTGTCTACCCTCAACATCTATCATTTGTTGGGATAACGATGTAGCTTGGTTTGGATCATAAGGATGGAAATTAAGAGATTTTTGAGTTGTTATAATATCAGTTAATATACTCAGTTGTGCTTTTAAAGACATAACAGGATCTATCATTATATCAACAAAATTATTTCTAAAAATTGGCTCAATCTCCTCTATTGTTGAATCTAATATATGATCAAAATAGAGTCTCTTAAATTTAGGGGAGAAATTATTAGGAAATACAGTTTCGGACATATCAGAAAGATCTAGAAGAGTTATGGATTTTTGATTATCCATATCAGATCTAGTTAATTCATAAGGTGAGCCGAGCATATTTATATTTCCGGATTTTTGTGCATAGTGTATATGACCGGAGTAAACTTTTTTAAACTTAGAAAACTTAGATATATCAGATCCTTCCTCTACGTTTACGTATTTATTAAACTTCAATCCTCTGATATCTGTATGGCAGCAAAGTACATCATGGGGGCTTGCAGATTCTAATGTTCCTGCTTCTGACTGATGATCCTTTCTCCAAGGCATAAGAAAAAATGATCTATCGTTTATGATTAACGTTTCAGGTTCTTCTAGAATTCTTATGTTAGGTATCCATTTAATAGATTTTAAAGAATTAATCTCGTTTGTAGATTTCCCCCAAATATCGTGATTACCCGCTATGATATAAACACCATCCTTAAATATATTAGATAGCTCTTCCGCTATCTCAACTCCTAAATTTAAAACCTTCAAATTTAAACTTTGTCTAGAATCGTAATAATCTCCCAGATGAATTATAATATCTCCTGGTTTGTAATTCTCTCTAACAAGTGGAAAGAACCAATTAAAGAAATAATCTCTAATTAAATCTATCCAATCGTTTGAATTATTTCTTATTCCAAGATGGGTATCAGTTATAAACCAAACCCTTTTACCCTTAACTGCTACTGAATTTTCCAATGCTTATTATTTTAAAACAATCTTTTGATTTTCTTTTTAGACAGTACCTTATATTTTACCTCAAGCTCATTGATTATAATCTCTTTATATTTGATAGGTATTATCTCATAAGCTTTAGAATATGGGATTTGTATATAATCACATATAGAAACAAATTTTTCAGAGAAACTATATTCAACTGATTCTATTTTTTCTAGAACCTCCTGAAAAATATGGGGAATAAGATCTTTAGGTATTTTTTTTCTATAGCTTAATGGAAACCATCTAGATGTTTGAAAAGCTTCATAAATAAGCTCTTCTAATTTCTTACGATGTAAATACTCTTGCTCGTCATAGTATTCTTCTACAAGTTTATTATTTTGATCTATCTCAAAATTTTCACCATATTCCTGATCTTTAGTGGGATTATTATGAGCCCCGAGTATTTTATCTCCTAGTTTCTTTACCCCTTCTTTTTTTACTTCCTCTTTTTTTCCTAACATGATTTTTTTTGTTTTTTTACTCAACGTGCATAGCAACGCTGGAATCCTCTGCAATTCTCATGTAACGATAATCTACACTGAATACCTTATGTGCATTCTTGTACCCGTCTTCACGATTTGCTAGGATTTTTAACTTGTACTCTTTATTGGCATACATAATAGGATCTTGAATAATACCAAACATACCATCAACAGTAGCAACTAAGCCCGAAGATTCTGAAGCAGAACTGATACTTAAATCAGAAGCGTCGAAATCTCCCTGCTTTGTTTGTGTTGCTGTGATAATAGACCAACTGTTGATCATTGCTGATCCTCTTAAATCCTCAGCAATTTGTTTGATTTTCATGTAAGTGTTTTCGGAGTTAGGATTTCTCCAATTCTTCATAATGTTAATATAGTCCACAATAACTATCTTAAATTTTATCCCTCTAATTTCCTCAACTTTCTTTAAATATCTTTCAATGTCATTAACTGATGCTTGTGATGTTGGAAACTCCTTAATTAGAAGTTGACCTGGAACTCTTAAATTATCAAATGTAACTGAGCTAAGTTTTTTCTTAATAAGTTGCTCGTCGTTAGATCTTTCACCATATTCAGAAATGGGGATACCTAAAATATTAGCCCCCATTCTTTTCACATACTTTCTATCTCCCATCTCGAGAGAAATAACAGCAACATTATGGCCGTTCTTAACCGCCTGCGCTGCTAAGTTACCTAGCCATAAAGATTTACCTACCTTAGGCATTCCCATAAAAACATATAGTGCCTTTGCAGCAAATCCTCCTCCAAGTACGGTATCTATAAATGGATAACCACTCGAAAATGTATTAGAAGTTATCTGTTTGTGATTCTCAGGTTTAAAGAAATCTAATCCCTCATCAAAAGAGAAGTCTATATTATTCCTCTCAATAACTATATTCTTAAAGGTATCAATTACTGTTTTAATGTTCTCAGAAGTGACCGGAGTTGATTGAATATACTTAACAGCATCAACTGCAGATTTTGTTAGGTTCTTATATTCAATAAAAAACTCTGTAGTTTCTCTTAACCAATCTTCATCATATTGGGTTAGATCTATATCATAAATGGTTTTAATTTCACTGCTTTTAACGGAATCTGATTTACCTTGTATTTTAAAAGATTCAATAAGCTGCTCTGCTGTAGGTATCTCGTGGTATTTATCCCAGAAATCTTTAACAGAGGAGAATATATCACCCAGAGTTTCATTCTTAAAGAAATGAGACTTACAGGTATCAAGATAAGCTGCACTGTTTAGAACATATCTTAATATTATATTTTCTGAGTGAGTTAAATCCATTTAGATAATTTTTATTTTGTGTAATAGATATTATTTCTTATCTTATACCACTTTTTTGTTTCAGTACTTTTTGGCGATTCTTCTAGTTCTCCAGTTTTTATCATCTCATCTATGATTTCTCCATAAGACTTTTCCCACTGTGATCCGAATATAGATTTAAAAGTTTGGCTAGAAAAATCGCCATTAGGTCTGCCATCCTTAACTAGAAAAACACTTATCTCATAGGCTATATCCTCTTTGGTTGGATATTGAGGTAGGGATTTCCATAGACCAAGAATGTATTTTATTTTAATCTTATTCTTGTTCATCTGTACTTTCCTCCTCGTTTACAAATTCTTCCAATTGAGATTCATCAAATAGATCAGGTAATAAGAAGTGTGGCTTTATCACTTTCTCATCTAAATTTCTAAGAACTTCTTCGGTAAAAATGTCTTCACTAAATAGCTGGGTTGATGCGATAGTTTTACCTAGGTGTCTGACTGCCCATCTTGGAGATGACTCAACAGGTGTAAATATCATTTCACCAGTCTTTTTATCAACCTCTAATTTACCTCTTTGAATTCCGCAGGTTTCCCAATTTACAAAATCTTGAAGACCAACAAAAGGATTCATCCCATTCATAAAAGAAATGTGGAATTTAACAGGATAAGGTCTAGTGAATCTTGCTTTCTTAGGGGTTGATGTTACTATAATTCCAGTCTTGGTGTCATTCTCTTTTAACTGAGCTTTAGAAAGCATAACAACATTACTCATAGAGAAGATTGGACCGTCACCTCCTGACGCTTCTTTCGTTGGCATAAATCCACCAATACCTCCGGTTGTTGTGTGATTGGTACACACAAGTGGTATTCTAACTCCAGTAAGATCTAATGTAATTACTCTGAACAGGGATCTCATTTCTTTAGATCTTAGACCCATATCCATCGCACTTTTACCTTTGATAGCATCTCCAGTTTCTTTATCAGTACTAAGCATACCCAAGGAATCAAGGATGATCATAATTCTAGGTTCAGCACCATCTTTTCTAGCATCCTTTATTTTCTCAATGATGTTAGTGGTAAAGATCTTGAAATCGTTAATTGTTTTAATTGGTTGATACCTAACTCTATTTGGATCAACCCCGAATTTTTTAGCTGAACTTTTATCAATAGCACCTTCAGTGTCGCAGTAGATAACATCATAATTCTGTTTCTGTGCCTCTCTGGTAATATTCATTGCTAAGAATGTTTTACCTGTTGAAGGATCACCAGCTATTCCGATAGATCTGTTATTTGCTATACCACCAAATAAGCTACCTGATAGCTGAGCATTTAACAGATAATTACCTGTTGAAATCCATTCTGTTGTTTTTGAAAATTCGTTGGTCTCTAAGATGGAGCCAGTTTCAAATCCCTCTATTTTAGAGAGTTGTTTGTCTAGTTCTAAAAATGAGAATTCTTTTTTAGCCATAATATGATTTGATTATTTATAAATCATACTGCTAAAATAAAGATTAGTTTCTGAGATTTGGTGTGATTAAGCTTGGGGTTTAGAGTTGGGCTCTAAGAAAAGGCTAAGATATTATCAATCCCTGGGGTGATTAGATAATCATCTTAGCCATATTTTGTAAAAATGTTTCTTATTTATTCGAATTTATTTTGTTACATGTACGGATCCGGTATCTTTTCTTTTACTAGATTTAAGTTGGGGAACCCCTATCTTTTTTAAAACCTCATTTATCCCCTTTAGCTCCTTATCGTTGAAAAAGAATTGAAAAACCTCTTCAAAGCTAAATCCATCTCTTTTTTTATTTTTCTTTATCCTATCAGTATATAAAGTTTTATCTATCATACTTACACTCATCATCTTCCAATCCAGCGATAGTCTTTGAAGATTCATTCTACTTGGCCACCAATAATCCCAAGCTCTTTTAACGTCTTTATAAATAGCTTTACTTGTTATTTTATCCCTAAACACCTTAGTAGCTGCTTTTGAACTTTCTGTCATTCCTGACATTGCAATTAGTAGAGATCTCGCTATTTGTTTAGATTCATTACCTATATCTGTCTTCTTGGTCGAGGCCTTAGTTTCCCCGCTGCTTTTAGAACCGCTGCTTTTAGAACCGCTGCTTTTAGAACCGCTGCTTGTAGAACCGCTGCTTGTAGAACCGCTGCTTTTAGAACCGCTGCCAGAAGAACTACTACTTGTTGAAGAGCTAGAAGCTGCTGGTTGATCTGTACTATTATTGTTGGTATTACCTGTTTCCGTAGAAGATGTATTATCGTTATTCGAACCCTTCTCTGAATCACCCCCCATTAATTTCTCCCATGTTTTAGATCCAACTACACCATCAGCTTTTAATCCATTTGCTTTTTGAAAAGCAATAACTGCTGCTTTTGTACGTTTTAAATAAGCCCCAGTTGGCTTACCGCTTGTAAGTTTTAACAGGCCAAGATCTATTAATTTTTGCTGGAGATCTATTACATCTTGTCCACTAGATCCCATCTTAAGAATTTTATTAAAAGGTTTACCCTCTTTATCTCCTTTATCTGCAGTTACTGACTCTGGAGCTTCGTAAGCTGAATCAGATCCCGCGCTATCACCAGCAAGTTTTTTAACAACATCCGCTCTATTTTCAACATATGTTGCTAAATCTAATTGATATCCCCTAAAATCTTTCTCTGATGAGAAGTTATAGTTCTTATGAGCCAATTTCATAATACATAGCTGAGCAAGTTTAGTTGCTTTTTTTGTTGGCTCATCATAAACCCCTTTCTTATATGATCCTTTTTTCAAATATCCAAGTGTTTCTAATCTTGTTTGATATTCAGTTATGGCATCTTTATCAGAATCTTTTGGATTGGGAGGAAATGTTTTATATTTCATATTTGATTTTTTATTTGTAGATTTATCTGTTGATTTACTGCTTGATCCACTTGAGCCTTTAGATTCACCCTTTCCACCTCCATTTAAAGCCTTGAGATATGATGCAGGCTCCATATCTGTTATTTTCTGCTGTACGTAGGCTTTGCCTATTACTATTTGCATATCCTTCTTAGCGTCAGTAACTAAATCCTGACCTTTCTCGAGAGAACTAGCTCCTATCATACCTTCTTCACTAGATTTCATTACCTCCTCTTTCCATTTTTCCAGCTCTCCTCCACTTTTTATCTTATCTTTAAGATCATCTTCGATCTTTTTTAACTCCTTTTTTACCTGCCCTAAATCGTCTTTTTTAGCTTCTATTACATCGTCTATCTTAGTTACATATTCATAAGCTTTATCGTAAAAATCGATAATTGAAGATGCCGAGCTTTTAGCGGAATTTCCTTTCCCTGCTCCCAAGGTGGAAGCATATGATATGACGTTATCTATTTCTCTTTTCATTGAAGTAAGAGCTGCTCTAATCCCAGTTGCCTGACTAATCAATATACTAGAAGCTGCATCTGAAAGAGCACCCCCGTTTTTATCCTTTCCTCCGAAAAAATCTTTAACTTTATCTTTAACATCTTTAATAAGGTTCTCGTTTGTTTTTTTACCTATTCTACTTTCACCGTCATCTTTTACCTTTCCTTTTACCTCTGATTTTCCACCCCCCCTCTCCCACCCTCTCTCTTTTTCCTTCTTTATCTCCTCTGCATCCATCTCTTCTTTCTCTTTAGATATTATATCACTAGCTTTATCTCCAGCATTTTGTTTTTTAACTGCAGCTTTTTCTTTTGTCCTATTAGACATTGCATATACTGCAGCCTCTACATCTCCATCTTTTTCTAATTTTTTTATTAGAGATTCCCCACCTTTTTTAAATACGTCTATCGCAGTTATAAGTTTTTCCCCTATTCTCTCGTAAATCGGAAAATTAGCAGAATCACCAACATCCCCTATTGCTTCCATCCATTTTTTTCGTAACTTTTCTCTCTCCTTATTAAAAATTGCATCTGGCATATCGCCTTTATCATGGCTTGCTTTTAAAGCCTCAATCTCTTTTTTAATCCCGTCCGCATCTTTATTTTTAGGCATTCGTATATAGCTCTTAATCTTATCTGCGGTACTGGACATGTTTTTCCAGGCATCCCTGAGATCTGATGCGCTTCCTTTTAAAGTTGATAATTTTCCAATTAAGCTGTCGTATATAGAATAAATCTCTTTCGACTCTTTGTCATTTGCAGAAACTGCAGCTTCTAAAAGCATCCCGATAGCACTTATAGCTTCAGTAAAGAAAAGATTATGGCTAGTTAATGCATTACCGTCTGATTCAAAAATTCGGTGATATTCAGAGTATTTTTTTATTCTCATTTTATTAAATATTTTAAAATCGTTAATAAATTATAAATTATGCTTTTTTATAAACCATCAATTTTATAATATCATCACCGTTAGCGTCTAGATTTGCAAGATATGCTTGTAAACCAGGTGTTATTGATTTACCGTCGATTTTTCCAAAAATTACAGGAGCTGTATGTGCATAAACAGTTTTCAATTTTTTAATTGCCTTCTCCGTGTTAGCATCATATTTACCATTTGGTTCAATTTTAGCTATCTTGGGTAAAAGTTTATTTATTTTAATTTGTAGATCCTTAACCTCATCACTTTCAGTTCCTGATTTAATTGGTTTAAATTCGCTTGCATTTACTGTGTTTCCGCTATCACCATCAACATCAATATCGCTATCCTCTCCGGGATCTCCTCCCTCTTTATCCTTTGTTAGTTGTTCGCCACCTTCCTCATTTTCTATCTTATCAAGTTCTTTAACCTCTTCTTTACCTAAGATCTCTATAGCATCTATGATTAGTGCATTTGCTTTTTTTATTGAATCACCAACCTTCTGGTCAAATCCTTGTGTCTCAATAGTTTTAGCTTGATATTCTATTTGATCCTGCTGTATCTTTTGGATCTCAAGAGGAATGTCTTTTATTCTTTTCTTTCTCTCACTTTTTGACATTTTATTCCAAACCTCATCGTCAGCTAATTCCTCCTTTATTTTAGTCAAAGCAGTTAAAGAAGTTTGGGCTTTAGCTTTTACCGCCTCTGATGATGGTCCTTTCACAGTCCCGGTTAAAGTGGCAATCAGTGGATCTATAGTATCAACCAATGTTTTTCTAGCTTTTGGGTATATGTTTCTAAATATATTTTCGTTAATATATTCTAAAGATTCACTAGTGGCCTCAACAGCTTTTAGAGACTTTGCAAAATCTATTAGTTTAGCACTAACTGCAGTGTTTATCTCTGCTAGATCCTTTTTACCCCCTTCTGTTGTCAATAAAAGATCATAAGCGTTTTTAATCTCCTTAGACGCATCAATCATTTTATCAGCTGCTGCTATATAAACGGTACTAACTTCAGGTGAAATTTTGTTTATTGCATTCGTAATGGCATCACCCTTTTGTTCTACTGGTGAATTCTTAATTGCCAAAAGATCCTTGTTAACATCGCTATCTTTGTAATTCTTAGCCTTACCATAAAGTGCGCTATAAGCTTGAAAGAAAAGATCTAATATTGTCTTAGCTGCGCTAGTTGACGATCCGGTTTCTTCCTCATTTATACCATGATAGTTTCTGAAACTTAAAATTCTAAGTGGACTCATAAAAAAACTATTTTTTTTCTATATATCCACACAAAAATCCCGTCTTCAAAGAAAACGGGGCCTTTTTAAAAAAACTCTTATTTATTTGTGAGATAATGGTCTATCCAGTGGTTTATCATCTCATCTAGCATGGTTTCGAAGGTGTAATCAGGGACCCATCCGGTATCTTTTCTAAGTTTTGATGAGTCACCCTTTAAATTTTCAAGCTCCTCAGGTCTTAGAAACTTTTGATCAGTCTTAATATAATCTCTCCAATCTAGATCCAATTTATCAAAAACATACTGCACTAAATCTTGAACTGAGTGGGATATACCGGTAGCGCAAACATAATCTCCTGGCTCCTCTTGCTGGAGCATCATCCACATAGCTTTAACATAATCCTTGGCATGACCCCAGTCTCTAGTGGCGTTTAAATTACCAAGAACAAGCTCTTTGCTTAAACCCATCTTAATCTCTACTGCTCCCTTAACAACCTTATTAGTGACAAAATTAACACCCCTACGTGGTGATTCATGATTAAATAGGATACCATTAGAAACGAAAATATCGTAGGAATTCCTGTAGTTTCTACATATGTTATACGAGAACACCTTCGCGCATCCGTACGGGGATACCGGACACATGGGGGTAGTTTCCCTCTGGAATCCGTCTGGATCTATAGAATTACCAAACATCTCTGAGGATGAGGCCTGGTACATTCTTATTTTAGAGTTGTGAATTCTTATAGCTTCTAAAAGGTTTAGTGTGCCTAGACCTGTAGCTTGAGCAGTATAGACTGGCTGGTCAAATGATATTCTTACGTGGGATTGTGCTGCCAAGTTGTAGACCTCATGGGGATCAGATATCTTAAGGGCATGAATAAGGGAAGGTACATCAAGAAGATCAGCATAGATTAGATTATCCTTAATTCTATTATAAATTGAATTTAGTCTTGACGTTTGATTTTCAGAAACGGAGTTTCTTTTAACCGTTCCGTATACATCATAGCCTTTCTCTAGAAGAAATTCTGCAAGATAGGATCCATCTTGTCCATTAACTCCTGTTATTAGTGCTCTCTTTTTTTCCATTACATTCTAACTTTTGGGTAATTATTAATAAACCAATCGATGGATTTTTCTAGTCCCTCTTCGAATGGTGTGAATTTATAGTCGGGATACATTGACTTAAGAACTGAATTGTCGCTAGGCTTTCTTAATTGCCCATCAGGCTTACTTGAATCAAAGATGATTCTTCCTTTGAATCCAAATATCTTAGCCATAGTGTAAACTATATCTTTAATGGAGATTTCAGTTGAAGTTGATATTATAACAGGGTCGCTTCCTTTGTAATCATTATAAAGCTTCATTGTGATATCTGCAACATCCTCTGCGAATATAAACTCTCTGAGTGGACTTCCTGTTCCCCATACTTCAAAGTCGGTCCCTTCTTGATGTGCAATATACATTTTATGAATCAAAGAGGGAATTACGTGCCCATCGTTAAGATTATAGAAATCACCAGGACCGTATATGTTACATGGAATTACTGTAAAGTAATCCACTCCATATTGTTGCTTATAAGATTGGATTTGAACTTGTCCCATTCTTTTAGCATAAGCATAAGCATAGTTTGTAAAGTGCGGAGCCCCTAGGTGTATTTTTTCTGGGCTTAGAGGATATTCAACTTTATCCGGAAAAACGCAGGTTGAAGAGAAAAAGACAAGCTTCTTTATTCCTTTCTTCATAGACTCGTGAATAACGTTAGTGTTAATCATGATATTATCATAGTAGAATTCTCCTGGTTTTTGTGAGTTACCCAACACCCCTCCAACCTTACCTGCGCAATGGATAACTCCTTCGTAGTCTGAATTATGGATCAGCCGGGACACAAATTTTTGATCTCTTAAATCTCCATGCTTACTCGAGATCCTTTCAAATTCAGATCCCTTAAATTGGCTCCCTACTAATCCGCTGCCTCCTGTTACTAGAATTTTATTCATGCTTATTTTATTGTTTAAAGTGATTAAATTTCACCAGATATAACTTTTATCAAAAATGACTTTAAATTATCTATATCGTGATCTGGCGGGATTGTGTTGTTATTATAATGCGTCTCTTTTAAAATATCATAATATAGAGAATCGTTATTATCTATCTCCTTTATACGGTCAATCAATTTTCCCATATCCATATGATCATAATAATTGACAAAAGCTGATGTGTTCCAATCTAATGAAACTAGTGGATTCCCCCAATAAATAGGTATGCTGTCAACAAGCTTAGGGTGAACTAGTTTTTCTGTGGTGTATCCTTCATACTCGCTATTCTCAAATGCAATCGTAAACTTATATTGATCTATAAATTCTAATTTATTCCTAACTGTTCCTCCTATGTTATTAAAAACTATACCTCCTGAATCTACCCTTCTATATTTAGACAACTCATGGAAAAGCGTATTTCTAGCTTCCCCTCCATAGTTTGAAAAAACAAAATTACAGAATTTAGTCTTTTTTGATTTTATGAGATCAAGATCAGGATTTCTTGGAAATTCTTTTATTCCTTTTTCGAAGAGTGTTAGTGCTGAGAGAGGAAATCTGTGATGCCTGGGTTCACTTAAATGATCGAATGTTATGGCGTAATCACAAACTGAAAAATCATGTCTTCTATTTTCTCCAGTATAAAATATCTTCTTACAATTTCTAAAATTTTGATGATTTCCACCAAAGACGCTAAAAAAGAGAAAATCTGGATTTGTTTGATCTATTTCAATTTCGTAAATATCTGAAAGTATTCTGTATATTGTGTTATCGTATTCGGTCTTTCCTGTGGGATCACAATCAAACCCGTGCCAAAAATCAGAGAAAGCTATTTTTATCTTTTTCACCTATAAATTTTTTAATAAGATTTATGTATATAATAATGCTTCTTATAGATAGCTCTGAGATAATCGTTTCTTATTAAATGATTGCAAAATCTTTTTTCAAAAGAATTTCCTCCATATACTGGAAATGGATGTAAATCTTCTTTTATATTAAAAATACCACCTATAAGCTTTTTAGGTTTAACCATAAAAATTTGATCGCTGACAACTTTGGAAAACCAAAATAGTTCATCATTATCTGATATATTGTAAGTATTTTGCTCGTGCATCCCGGTCTCTGTAAAATCACCGTTATTACCATATCCCCATGGTATTGTTGTCAGAAGAACTTTTTTATTTTTGGCTAAAATATTAATCGAATTCTCTATAAAGTCATCTATTTCTATGTTTTGAATAATGCAATCTGCTCCGACGTTAAACATGTAATCACATTCCATTTTTATTGATATGTACATCTGGCAAAAATATTGAACAGAATACCAGTAAGCTTGTTCATCTTCCCTAAGATCACAATTAAAAAAATTTAAAGCCTCGTCTTTAACCTCTCTGTGATCAATAAACTGAATTCTATCTGAAAAAATATTAATTAGTTTATTTAATTCTTCTCTTGAATCTTCTCTTACGTTATTTACGATTGCTATTTTTTTAAAAACATAGGATGATTTAAATTTTAAAAACCAATGGGATTCTCTTAAAACCTCTCTAAAATTTTTTTCGTATATTGTCGTTGAAAGTATTATTTTATTCAGCATTAATGGTTTATTACTTTTATCCGTGATTTTTTAGGGTAATGCCAATTTTTTGAAATTCGTCTATTATCTTTTTTTTACTTTCTAAAATACTAATATAATTAGGAAGAGAATCCCAAAATCTTTCGTGCCATTCTATGTAAATAACGTTTAAGTATTTTTTTAAATCTGGAAATTTGAGAAGTCTGGGTAGAACACTAAACTCAGACCCCTCTATATCACATTTTATATGTATGTTTGCATTTTTATCTTTTTTAACTATATTATCAATAATTTCTAATATATCTATACATTTTACTTCATATCGATCGATGTCATTTCTTCTACTTTCGTCCGCATAATCTTTCATAAATATATTATCAGAAATACAGTTAGATCCTGCAGGATTTCCGTGATGCATATTAAATTTTATAACCCCTGTATAATCAGCAATTGCTAAATTAAAAGCTTCGAAATGTTTAAACTTCTCACCTATAGTATTAATGTATTTTAAATTTGAATTGTATATACTAGGAGAAGCTTCATAGGTAAAAACTGTCCAATCTTCATTTTTAAAATAGCCATTATCGTAAAAATTATACATAAGCCCATTTTCACCTCTTCCTATATTTTCTGGCTCATATTTATTAAAAAAATTAGTTCCAAAATCTAAAAAATAATTCATTTTGATTGTAATATTTGATTTAAAGCATGAGTTTTTTTGTAATTATACGAATCCGTAGAATAGTCTAGATAATTAGCTCCGGATCTATAATGAATTCCAAAAAAAAGTGGATCGTCAAATTTTTTAACAAAACCAAGTCTTAATGGGGATGGAAATAATTCGATATATTTTTCTATTTTTGAAATTATATTTTTCAAAATTTCCGAGATGTATTCTTGGTAGTTTTCCCTATCAATTTCATACTCGAATGTTTTATTATCACAATACCTTTCTAAGCATTTAAAGCTTAATAATTCATAGGAATTATCTAAAATTAAATGATAATTAGAATTAGCGTTTAAACAGTAGTGTATGAATATTTTATTCTCATCTATTCTTTTAATCTCATATATGGAATGCTCTTCGAAATACAACTGTTTCATGTCTTTATTTTCTTCTATAAAAAAGTGTGTTTGAGCACCAATATCACAGGGAATTCCATTTATGGGGGTCATGTGCCAATTTATATTCTTTAAATTTTTATTTTTATTTGTGTCAAATGCGCAAAACATATTCCACATATACTTTACTGAGGCATCTACAATTTCTTGATTTTTTCTATGCCCTCGATATTGAGGAATATATCCACATTCATAATTTTCAATAATTTCATTAAAATCAACATCTTCTATGAAGAAAAAATCAGAATCTATTATTAATACCTTTCCGTCTATTTCTGAGATTATGTTTTCAAAAGTCCATTGAATTGAATAGTTACAAGCATAAGGATCGGATGTATATTTTCCATTCACTATACTACCTGACTGTGCCTTATTTAAAGTTTTTTGACACACCTCGACATCGTAACAATCTATTCCTAATTTACTGCAGGTTTCTTTGATTTCTGTATAAAGAATTTCGCTTTGTTTATCTCTATCTATAAAAGAAAATTTTGCATTATTGACTACGATATACTTAAAATCACATTTGATGTGTTTTTTTATGCTTTCGTATTGGAGTGGAATAAAATCAGGCCTGTTATATGTGGAAGCTGCAATTATAGTTATCATCCATTTATTTTTTTATTTTCTATATAGGACATTAAAAAATCAGAGGGTGTAAATCCGATAGAATTTTTAATCGACTCTATGTTTGCTAGGGTGTTTCTTGCTTCTCCAGGTCTTTGATTAATATAAGTGATATTATTACTTATAAAAGAAGCAATTTCTTTTATCGAATAATTAACCCCAGACCCCACGTTAAAAATCTCTCCTTTAAATCTTTTAGAGAACTCTGCAGATTTTATGTTAGCGGATACAATTTCAGAAACGTGTATAAAATCCCTTCTCTGCTCTCCATCACCAACAACGGTTAAAGGTTTATTATTAAAATATTGATTTAAAAATATACCAATAACAGGTGCATATTGACCCTTTACTGGACTTCTATCTCCAAAAACGTTAAAATACCTTAATATAGCAACATCAAAATATTTTTCGTATTGTTTACATAATTGCTCAGAGAAATATTTAGATAAAGAATATGGATTTAAACAGTCTAATTTTTCGTCTTCTCTAACGGGAAGATTTTCAGTCATCCCATATACAGAAGAAGTTGATGATAGTATAAATCTCTTTATTTTATATTTTTTACACAACTCTAGAACGTTAAGTGTCCCAATAACGTTAATACTGTATGCATATACTGGATTAGCTATAGCTGTTTGTATCCGTGACTCTGCTGCAAGGTGAAAAACGTATTTAGAGTTCTCGAATATATTTTCGATACCTTCCTTATCAATTATTGAAATTTTATAATATCTAGCTTTATCGTTAAAATAAAATTTTTCATTAGAAATAGCAGATAAATCATCAATTACATGAACGTTATAATTTTTTTTAACAAGGGCATCAACTAAATGACTTCCTATAAATCCACATCCTCCGGTGACAATAACTTTATCCATTTTTTGAATTTATGATTTTTTTAAATTTAGTAGATGACCATCCATGAGACCTGTCTATATAAATTACTGGGATTTCTAATTCTGACCCGGTGAATTTTTTATTTCTATAATCGTCCCCCAGAAATCTTGTGCTAAAATTTCCATTTTTCAGTATTTTAAGCAAATCTTCCTCAGTTTTATAGACAACTACATCATCTACGTATCTTAATGCTCTTAATATTTTCTCCCTGTCAGAAACTGAAAGTATAGGTTCCGTCTTTGAATCTCTCTCTATTTTTGGATTTTCGTGGAGACCTACAACTAGATATTCACAATTTAAACTTGCTATCTCAAACATATCAATATATCCTGGATGTATTACATCAAACATTCCAGCAATAAATCCTCTTTTTGGCATAAAATCTTTACTTGTTTTTACATCTCTTTGCATTTCATTCCTTCTTTTGATATGTTAATTTTTTTAATCCCTGGATAATCCTGATTAAGATCTGTTGAATTTTTTTCGGTAAACAGTATAAAATATCCACCGCCACCTGCTCCACATAATTTATGTGCTAAAATTCTTTTATCTGATAGTATTTTTCGATCTATTAATTCTAAATCACCTTTACATATTAACGGTGATAATTTCTTTTTAAGATCCCATGATTTATTAATAGTTTTTAAAAAAAGTTCTAGATCAACTTCTTCGATTGCTGTGTTTAAATTATCTACTTCCTCTAATAACGAAAAGCTCTTGTCTATATCTATGGTTTTTAATATATTTGTAGATTCCCTATTTACGTTAGTATAATACAAATACGTGTCAAAGTAATTAAATATTTCATCATTTAGATATTTTATAGTTGGAAGATTATCGTCGTAAAAATTGATAAATTTTAGGCCTCCCAAAGATCCGCCATAGAAATCTTGTTCCCCGACTAGTGGGTTGAAGTTCTTTTCTATTTTTTTAGCTAATTGACATATGTCGTGATTATCCAAATCTTTCCCCTGAAGATGTGATATTGACTTTATTAGGGACATCAGATATGATGAAGAGGATGCCAATCCTGAGCCTGTAGAGAAAACATCAGAAGTAAGATAACAATTTATCTCATTCACTTTCATCTCATCAAAGCAATATCTGACTAAATCGTTCTTAATATCTGATATTTTATTAACACATTCTTTATCTGAGTAGTTAATAATATATTTATTGTGGAATGAATTGTAACCTATAACATCCCGATGTATTATAGTGTAAGCTTTTAAATTTGAAGCAAAGCTTATGACAGATCCCATTTTATATTTTTTTAAAAAATGCGGATGGTCTGTAGATCCACCCACCAGAGAAATTCTTAAAGGACAAGAGCTTATTATCATATTTAATTCATTAATAATTGCGGGAATCTATTTAAATTTTCTAAAAGCCACTTTGGATATGTTTGGTCTATTTCCATTTCCTGCATATTACAACCTCTAAAAAATATATCCCTTTTATTCTCTATATTAGCTCTTACGTTATCCTTTATATGGTCGTTGTTTAATTCTTGATGTCCACCAGATTCTATTTTAAAAATGACACGATCTACACCACCCATGTAGCTAAAATGCCATCCTGAATTCTCTATAATTTCGAATGGATATCTTCCGGATATTAAAGCTCTTCCATGCAACCTCAAATCGTTAAGCGGTTTATCCTTTAAAAACCGATAAGAAGTTAATATAGTCCCTCTCCATCTATCTTCCTTAAAAAGATTAATATAGTAGTAATACATTTTTTGTTCAAAAGAATATGTTTTATCATATTCGTATGACCTTATTACACTGCTTAGTATCTCTGGATTTGGTATTTCATCAAGATCCCCGAAAAGTATAAGATCGTCATCATCACAGTTTAAAAGACCCCTATGTATTGATTCTCTCTGGAAAAATTCCCTTCCCCAGTGCTTTTCGTGTTTTTCCCAATTATTAGAATTCTTAACAAAATCATAAATCTTGTTCATGCATAATTCATCCTCGTTTTTTGGCTCTATCACGTATGGTAAATCATAAAAATTATCTGGATTATTATCAATTTTCAGATAAATTATTTTATGTAAGAATTTTTCAAAAAGATGTTTATTTTCTTCGAAAAAATACTTTTTTGGATTACCTGCAAATCCTAGATTAGATTCTCTGATTACAAAATAATCAACATAAGGATCTAATATATTTAGTCTTATCTCAAGAAGATCAAGCTCACAGAAGAACGGGAAACAGTCATATACTTTCATAGTTTTTTTTTATATGTTTAAATTTTTATTAAAAACATCGATTTTATCATTCAAGAAAAGCTTGGAATCTAATATTAAATGACTTATAAATAAATGTATTATTTCTACATGTCCGTACGAATGTGAATTCAAATAATAATTAATATCACCTAATTTTTTTAGACTGTTGTCAGGATTAAATCCTGAAAAAGTCACAACAAAAGATCCTTTTCTTTTTGCGCTTATAGCAGCATTTAATATATTTTGTGAATTTCCGGAACTGCTAAAACAATAAACGATATCATCTTTTTCTGAAAACATCTCTATCGGTTTAGAGAAAACCTCAGGGAAAGAAAAATCATTAGATAAGCACGTTAATAAAGAAGAATCATTAAAATTCATAGATTTAACTTTTCCGTTTTTTAAATAGTCCGTAGTCTGGTGAGCACAAATACCAGCACTTCCTCCATTTCCGACCATTATTACCTTTCCACTATTTTTCACAAGATCTTGGATCTTTTGAAGAATTTCTTCTATAGATTCTTCAAAAGATCTTTGATTATCCATTGCATCGGTTACCTCTATAGAATTAAGTGTTGTTAAAAATTTAGAAAAGTAATTATTAATAAAATGTTTCATATTTTTTATTTTTTATTTCCAAAGATACTGATTATTTTTTTCATATTCATCCCTCTCGTTCTTGCAGAATTCATAGTCACGAAGATTCCCATTTCTATCCAGATAATCCCATTGAGGTATTAAAGAATCCCAGCAGGACCAATACCCGTCGCTTTTTTTATAATCAGCCCAGTACATAGGTGCTATAACTTTAACATTATTTTCATTCAGCCAAATAGGCCAAAAACTAAAGCTAGAAGCAGAAATTATGGCATTTTTACAATTATAAAGAATTGACCAATCCATCCATATTGGTCCTCCTATATGATGTCCAGCTTTATTCTGATCATTTTCTCCTGAAGCTGAACCCCCTATGATTTCTATAGAGGGAAAAATCCATTTTGCGTAATTCACATCATCCGTAATTATATAAAATTCCATATTTTTATTACGTTCTAGCATTTTTTCCACTCCTTTTACATAATAATCATGTCCCAGCATAGCTGTACTCCCAGAAAAATCGCCTCCTCTTATATGTATAATACAAATATTTTCCCCCGCATAATTATATACTGAGAATCCTTTTTTTATTTCGATCCAAGAGTTTATTAATTCTTTATTATCTTTGATATACTCAAATGATTGTAGATTCCCGTCTATTTTAGTGTTATCCTTTAGTTTAAATAGATCTTCATCGAATTTTGAAATATCTAGACCGTTTGGGTGTGTAGTGCGTTTTTCTCTGTAATAATGGAGTATGTCTTCAGGTAAAGAATAAGGTGGTCCTCCTTCAGGTCCATTCCCTCCAAAAACTTTTTGACCGAAATCTATTTCTAAAAATTCTTTACCCTTAAATTTTTCAGTAGACATTACGCCATGTAGATGTCCCTTTTTATGAGCCACTATTTTAGTAACAAAATAATTCCATAATTGATTTCCTAAACCTTGACCATTATAAAATTCAGTTACTATCATTTAGATTATATTTATTATTTTTTTATCATGTGTAGTTTAATCCATTCATCGGGTATTTGATGAACAGGACAAACAACCTTTGTTTTACATCCACCTAACCACCAAGCACATTCAGTAAATGTACTACCTAATGATGCAACTAATTTTTTACGGCATTTTGATAATAATATTATTTCTACTAACGCTTGTAGATTTTGTTCATAGTCATCAGTAACACCACTATCTATTATTTCATTTCTCTCATACATAAAACATCTATCACCATATTTTTCTTTATAATAATTTTTAATTCCTAAACTATCTGACGCAATAAAAAAAATATCATTTTTATCATTTATCTCTTTTTCAAATCCGTCATAATCAACAAACTTATCTCTACCAAAACAAGGTGTCATACTTCTAATATTTAACCCAATTAAATTATCAAAATCCCAAGTTTTTGATATTTCATTTACTCTATTTATTACATCTTCGTTAAACTCAAGCGATCCCCAAATCGGTAGGTATTTATCTATAAAATATTTTGGGGTATCGTTATATAGAAAGTCAATAGTTTTATAGTCTTGTATAAAAGATTCTTCTTCTGGATCAACTAGCAATTGCCAAACACTTGCAGTGTGTGGATATTTTGCAATATCATCTACAGAAGCCAATCCGAAATTCTTAAAAAAAATTGCATCACTTGGTTTTTCGACTAAAATGCTTTCGTATCTAGCCATATGTGATATATAGGATTTTAACCTATTACCTAATCCGGCAGAACGTAGCACAACAAAAGTGCCTTTATTTTTTTCTATCATAATTTTTTATTTTTTAAGTTAATGAAATCTTGTGTGTCTCTCCCGTCTGCGCACCCTATTTCTAAGATTGTCGGGTTTTCTTTTCCGATTAGTTCCTTGATTCTTGTTTTATCCATTTTTTATCCATTTTGAATTTTTACCGTGAAACCCGAATGGGATAATCCCATATATCTCGGGTATTGTATTTTCGTGTGAGAAATATTTAGCAACTTCTAATGGAGCGAATTTACACCCATTTTCTTCATATATGTTCCTGTACATAGCACATATAAATCCATCTTCATTATAGAACCCATGAAAAGATTTCCATTCTAAATTTAGATTGTTTGGAAGATCTATTAATTTTTTACTTCTTAATGAAAATCCACCGTTACCGACTCTGAAGATATTACCAAAAATATCCCGATACGAAAAGCTATCTTCAGGTAAAGTAAACGGTGCTCCTATATAGTCATATTCTAAAAAACTATCACTCCACGATTCTGAATTAACAACATATCCATCCGCTTGAACTATTAAAGCAAATTCCGTTTCTATGTATTTCCCTAGATTGTATATCATATTATAGCTATACTCATCTATGCTGTTTATTCTTTCTATATAGCAAAATTCTATAAAATCCGGAAGATTGGTTGGTTTTTCGTGTGAGATTAGCTTTACTGCCCCGTATTTTATATTAGAACATGACTTTTCGATAGCTTTGATTGTAAGATCTAAACTAACAGATGACATAGAAACTAAAGTTACATTTTTTAATTCGAGCATATTTAGATCTTTTTTAATATGGTCAAACCATTATTGTTAGTTAATCTTTCATTTATTACCCATTCTTTATTATCTATGAATTCTTCTACTGCCCTCCATATTCCTTCTTTACCTTTAGTTTCTCCCTTATCCGCGAAATGTGTAGTGTCATGAAGGATAATATACTTTTTACACAAGGAAGAATGTATATTGAGTTCTTTCTTAAGCTGATCGTAATCGTGGAGGGTATCAATAAATAAAAGATCACATTCTATAGGATTTGTTTTTAAGCTATCACCTAATATAAATTTAAAATCTATCCCATTCTCTTCTGAAAGTTTCTCAACTAGGTTAAGATTGCAACCTCCAGGATCGTGATTTATATAATCCTTCGGGTGTATGATATCTAATGATATCAATTTCTTAGGCTTAGCAGAAAGAAATGCCCAGGTAGAAACTATACTTCTCACACCCATTTCTAATACTATCTCACATTCCTCAGCATATTTTTTTAATACTGGTAAATGCTCATGTATATCTGATGGTGTGTTGCATTTTTTCTCGTAAATCTGATTAATTAAATCCATAATTGTGTTTTTTTAATATATATTGATGTTCAAATTCCGCTGTTATATTATCGACCGTTTTAGTCAGTTGACCCCCCCAGTGACGATTCGCAACATTAGTTTCCTTTAGATAAAAGGGTTCTCCGTATTTTTGATATAATCTATAGTAATAATCACAGTCCATTAGCCAAATAAAATTTGGGTCAAATAGCTCCTTATCCTCCGAATTAATAAAAGAGAGAACACTAGGAGAGCTTATCCTATTATTACCCTCGAGAATATTTTTAGTGTACATTGGATCCATATATTCATAATAATCTGATCCATTTTTGGTATGACAACACGAGGTAACTAACCATTTAATTTTTGCATTCTCTTTATAAACTTTAACTATATCCTCTATACTTCTTTCGTGGTATAAAAAATCATCCTGAAATATAATTTTAATAATATCACCCTTAGCTAATTTTATTGCTTCATTTAAATTAGCAGAGGAATTACCCCTCATATTTTTATTTTTTATATAGGATATCTCCAAACCTTTTTTTGAAAATTCATCGCAAATTTTTAATATAGAATCATCATTGCTGTGATCAGAAATTACAACTTCTATATCTTTATAAGTCTGATATAAAATTTTAGACAAATTTACGTATAAAAATGTTGCTCCTATATTATGCATTTCGTAACAAGGTATGCAAATTGAAACTTTCATAATTACCAAATTAATCCTTTATTTTTAATATCGATATTTTCTGGATAAATTCCGGCCCTATTTAAGATTACCCCAGTTAAAACATCTTCGAAAATAGATGTTTCGTAAATTCCAAATTCATTCTCCATAAGGATTACATTTTCTTTTCCTATATAGTATCCACCGCCAGCACAATATTTAGATTGCGGTACTGTAGCACTGTTATGATTCCAATATTCAGATTCGCATTTTCCCCAATGATACGTTGATTCGTATCCATTAACTATATTAACTTCCAGACCATAATAATTTTTATCCAAGTTTTCCAGCAGCATCTTATGTATGAGAAGCGGATTTACCTCAATATCATCATCTGTCTTTAAAATACCCCTTGTTGAATCTGAAAAATTCTCAAGATAAAATTTCAAAATGCCTCTTGTTTTTAGAGGGAGGGATTCATAATTATCGGGAACCTTAAGGTAAACTATTCTTTCTTTTTCGTCTACCTTATATTCATCCTCTATCCTTGGATCCCCTATAAAATAATAATACTCTATGTCTTGTATATTTGTCTCTTTCCAGACCTTTGCCTGCTGATCTCTTTTAACGCTACCCTTATGGGAGATGATCCCGATAAAAAACTTATTCTCCATATTATATAGAATCTATTTTTTGATATTTTTCTTTGCTTCTTATGTAATTAGCTACCTCAACCTGACGATTGACCTTTGTTGCTCCATCACGTGTTGGATTTGCCACATTATAAACAAGTAAAACCTTATCTATAAATCTGCTTCTATGCCCAGACATCTCCAGCATAGGAAACATGAAAGCTTGATCTCCGGTAACGTCTAACCATTCTCCATTGGGAAATTTAAAATCATCCTCCTTTATTTTTAGAAAAAGTTCTCTTCTATACGTTCTTAAGTGTGAAGCAAGCCAATTATAATTTCTGAAATAATTTCCCTCTATTATTTCTTGTGGATATGAACGATAATCCCCTGGGATATTACCTGTTGGATATTCCTCATATCTTCCGTATGTCATCCATATATCTTCTTTTTCATACACAGAAGCTACTGTTTTTAATACGCTGTTATCTTTTAACCAATCATCTCCATCTATTGAAACCACAATAGAATTAGGTTTACACTCTTTGGTCAATAGAAAAATATTTCTGACCTGCGAGTACATCTTTTCATTGTTTTGAATTGCTCTTACTCTATCAGGAAACTCTGATTCTATTTTTTTACAGATATCAAAAGTTCCATCTGTTGAAATGTCATCAAGTACGATAACCTCAAAGTTTGGGTAGTCTTGTTCTGCGCAACTTCTGAGGCATCTCTCTATCCATTGAACATGGTTAAAAGTGTTTATTGTTATACTAAAAAAATTATTCATTTTTTAAATTTTTATCCAATTTTGACAATATAGATCGGATGTATCATGATCAATTGCTGGGCCAAACCATTTAGAGGGAGCAATTACTTTTTTATCTGAATTCTTATTTAGCCATGCGCCCCACCAGCTAAATGAGCTATTTGCTATAATGTGATGATCGCATAGACTCATTGCACAAAGTTCTAGATACTGATCAGCAAGATCTGATATTATATAATCTTCTCCAAAAAACTCAGTTTTACACCATTCAGGATCATCAGAAAATATCAAAAATTTTACATCTGGTATCTCTGATTTAATCAGATCTATCGCTGTTCTATAATAAAGTTTAGAACAAACTGGGTGATGGTTTGGATACATCACATAATCACCTCTTCTTATGTGAATAGAAACTATTCTTTTATCGATATTGTTTCTTCTTATTGATTGCACATAATCTGAAGCAGACTTGAAATACTGCGGTTTAAATGTGAATTGAGAAAGTATAAGATCTCTGTGTTCTAAGAAGTATTTTTCGGTTTGAAAATAACCTATCAAAGTCATACTGTCTCGGATATTTAAAATTCCAGGATCGTATTTAAAAGAAGCCTCCTGATAATATGATGATATTCCCATCCCATCTAGTTCTGTAAAATAAGATGGATCTATATCAAAGCATTCTAATAGATCACACTTAACCTCCATGTTTTCATTTTTCTCTGGTATAAAGGGACCAGCTTTTTCCAGTTTTGTGCAGTTCTCTATTGGAAATTTAACACCAATCCCCAATTTACCTCCAATTCCTATCGTGGAAGCAAACTGAAACATTTGGTTGCCAAGTCTTCCCAAATACCCAATTTGATGAAATGTGATCATAAAGATAATCTTAAAAATTTTTAGTTGTTTATGGTATTTTAGTTTCGTATATTGGAACTAAAAATGATAATTGTTGTAGAAAAATAAAAGTGTTTAAATGAAAAAGCTCTCTATAGTTGTTCCGTACAGGGATAGGAAATCACATCTAGAAGAATTCGTTCCGTTTATGGAAAAATTTCTATCCGAAGAAGGAATAGATTATGAAATATTTATCATAGAGCAATCTGATGATAAGCCTTTTAATAGAGCCAAGCTTTTGAATGTAGGGTTTAAAGAATCCGAAGGATTTGATTACTTTGCCTTCCATGACGTTGACATGCTTCCGCTTGACTCTGATTATAGCTATCCAGATGGACCGACCCACTTGGCCTCAGAGGTTGAACAGTTTGGATGGGGTTTACCCTATGATGGATACTTCGGAGGGGTTACTCTTTTTGACAAAGAGAGCTTCTTAAAAATAAATGGATATGCTAATGAGTATTGGGGATGGGGAGCAGAGGATGATGACGTTCTAATGAGATGTGCTATTAACGAGATTAGCACATACAGAAAGCAATGTCGTTACAGATCATTAGATCACAATAGAGATATAGATCGATCTCTATACACTAGAAATCTAGGTAAGCTTGGAGTTTTTACCAACGCAAAGGATTCGATAGATATCTCAAAGAAAGAGGGCCTAAGTAACTTAGAATACGAAAAAATAGAAGAGGTGAAAATAACAGAAAGATCTAAGATTGTCAAGGTTAAGATATAGATATGACAAATAAGCTGAAAGATATTAAAAAAAATAAGCTGGTCATTTTTGACTTGGATGATACTCTAGTTAAGACAGATGCGAAGACTAAGATAGTTGATTCTAAAACCGGGAAGGTTATCAGGGAATTAACACCGGAGGAGTTTAACAAATTCAAAAAAACAAGAAAGCATATTATAAATTACGATGACTTTGAATCTCCTGAAATTCTAAGACAGGGGAAAATCATAAAAAGTGTTTTCTCAAAACTTGTTAGATATTACAAAAATTCAGTCCCTGTCGCTATATTAACAGCTAGAAGTTCTAAAGATCTAGTTAGGAATTTTTTTCTAGAGAATGGAATAGATATACATCCATCTTTAGTTGTTGCAGTACATGATCCATCTTGTCCTTACGAGGGAAGTATACCAGAAAGAAAGCAGCAGGCAATCAAAGATTTTATTGAGGATGGGTACACAGATTTGATATTTTTCGACGATGACGAGGATAACCTAAGGTTAGCTAAAGAGGTAGAAAACCATATTGATTGTAAAATCAAGATAATAAAGGTTTAAATATCCTTTCTAAGATCATCCAATACCCGATTCACAGTATTCCTTAAATGCTCTAAATTCTTATGAAGCATAATCGGATCGTCATTTTTTAGCAAATAATTTATAGTTTCAAGTGATCCTAGAGAGTAAGCTATTTTACTCTTTAGCATAATATTTTCTTTAATTAAGGTTGCCTCTGGGTTATCTTTCTTAGTTTTAGATTCCATAAAGATTATTTTTGTGATATATAATCAAAACGACAAAAAACCATAAATTATCATATGAAAAGGACTTTAACCTTTTCCCAGTTCATCAACGAAAATGTCAAAATGGGAGACCAAGGAAATGAGGTTTCTGCTATTCAACAGAAGCTAATAGATTTAGGTCTACTTGATATACCATCGCCAACAGGATATTTCGGGGCTCAGACTAATCTAGCAGTTCAGACATTTCAACGTAAAAATGGATTAGATCCGGATGGCGTCGTAGGCGTGAACACTAGTCCTAAGTTATTGGGCGGTGTTCAACCAAGGGTAACTAAAGACACACCGATTGTGAATAACAATAAATATAATCAGGTTCAAATATCTGATACTCTTAAAAGTAATAAGATAAATCTTGATCCAAGTAAAGAAAATATTCTTTTCACTGTTAAAGAGGAAGGATGCGCTGAATGGGTTTCAAATAAACTTGGTACATTAGGTGTTAATAGACAGGGAAATGCCTGGCATGCTAGAGCTATCGATGAGTCACTTATAGAATTTAACGCTTTTCAAAATCTCTCTTCTCCTATATTATCTGAGATGGCTAGCATATTCACCTTTATAAACGCCAACCCGAAAGAGAAGGTAGCAGAAAGCAGAATTAAATCTCTTGTACAAAAAATAATTCCACAGCAAGCTCAGATTAAACAAATGCTAAATGTTAATGATATAGTTGGTATGTATTACGGTAGTTCTGAGAATTTCACAAAAGCTTTCTTTGAAGGTGCAACTGGAAGAATAGACATGGGAACTGGCGGTAAAGTAACGCCTACATATTTTAGAAGGAAGGATACAGGATCACCTTGGACCCCAGAAGATCTTGGGCAGAGAATTGAATTTGTTCCAGGGAACACTTTAAAAAGCGGAGGTGGATTTACATTCAACACCCACTTAGGATATGTTGGAGCTATAGTTGATGGTGAGCCTATTATATTCCATAGTATACACCAAAAAATTCATTCCACTCCATTCAGCAAAATGAATAATGTTAAAATACTTTGGGTTAAATCAGGAGAGAAGAGAGGTATATTTGCTACCACGATGGATAAATTAAAAAGATTTATTAGTTAGTACTGGCTAATTACGAAATAAAAAGCATAAGAATGTTATGAATAAAAGAATTAAATTATTTGAGGATTTTAATAGACAAATTAATACCCCGATTAGAATAGGTGATAAGGGAATAAGGGTTACTGAAATTCAGAGATATCTTAAATCTTTAGGTTATAACTTAGGTATGACTGGTTTAAATAGAGATGGTGTTGATGGTGATTTTGGAAATGTCACAAAAAAAGCAATAAGTGAATACCAGATAAAAAAATCAATGACAGTAACAGGTGAAGTTGATCAATTTTTACTGAAGATGCTTAAAAGTGATTCTGAGAATATTTCAAACGGTGTTAAGCCAAATAAGAGTGAACAACCAAGAACAGCTGCCGTTGTAACATCTGCAGAAGACATAGAAAAAAAAGGAGGTGGATTTTTCTCTCGTGTTTCGGGAAGGATAAAAAAATCCATCGATTCAACTGTTGACTTCTTCACAGCCCCAATCCATATTAGATTCTTTTCATATTTTCTTGGTTTAAGAAAACCTCCAGTAACTGAAAATGATCTAACTGATAAGGAAATTAATGCGATCAAGGAAATGATAACATATGCAAAAAATAAAAAAATCCTGGTATTGAGTAGAACTAAAACCACCAATTTTTATGACATTGCAAATAGAATGAATAAGGATAAGGAGATAATAGACTTTAGGAATAAAAAAAATTTAGGGCTTAACCAGTTTCATCTTAAGAGTGATTATACAAAAATCTCTTTAGCTATAGGAAATGCATACGTCACTAAAAAATCAGAGGGAACTTATATAGTCTGGGATTTGTACGATTTCAATAACTACTACGATCATCCGGAGGAATACACATTAGCGAGCATTCCCAAAACTGTTGGTGATTCTTTGAAAAAAGTATTGTCTGGAAATTTAGTTCAGGGAATCGAGAAGCTAGCATCATATTTAGAAAAAATGGGATATAAGGGATTTGCTGTTATGGTAGAAATTAAAATGTAGAGCCTGTATAATAATATCTAACCATGTATGGTTTACACTTTTTAATGTGTACTATATTATCATTAACTTTTATTTTTCCGAAAGGTGTTTTTATATAGGTGAAAACATTACCAGTGTTATCAAATTTAATATATTGATATATTTCAAACCCATTCTTTGTTTTCTTTAAATTAAAAGGGTTTAAAGCATAAGACAATCTCCAGTCTTCCTTTTGGTTAAAAACTATTCTTTTCGTTTGCCCAACTTTCATTGTTTTTAAATTCCTCTTTATAACGGGAGAATTTGGTAAATAATCAGATTTTAAAATTAGATCTTCTCCATTACCAAACATATAGTGATTGACAACCTGTATCCCTTCTAATGGTATACCTGTGTTCTTTGTGATTAATGCAAAAGATGAACAGATTAATAAAATAAAAATTAGAGGGATGTAAATTAATTTCTTCATTTTGATAATTTTTAGAATCTAAATGTACAAAAAAATCTCGGATGATTCCCGAGATTTTTTTATTTTAAATTTGATTCGATTCTACTGATCTGTGTTCCTTAGGGTTTCTCTATATTTAGCCTTTTTAATTTCGGCTCTTTTCCTATCGCTTTTCTTTGTGAAAGTTTTTCTCTCATTAAGATCCTTAACTGTCTTGGATTTAATAAATTTGTTTTTAAGAGTCTTAAGAGCAGAGTCTAAACTTGTCTTTCCTTTAATTTCTACGATAATCATTTTTTTCCTCTTTTCTTTGTTATTTTACATTTGACTGGTGTTTGCATGCTCTCGTCTTTATCTTTATCATAGGAGAGTAATATTGTACTACCCTCTTCGATTTTACCAATGATCATCAAATCAGTCAGTGTGTCCTCTATATATTTCTGAATAATTCTTTTCAGAGGTCTAGCACCATACTTAGGATCAAACCCAGTTTCTGCTATTTTCTCTTTAAGATCATCAGCAACTTTTACTTTATATCCTAGAGTTTCTATTCTTGGGATAACCTTAGTTAGCTCAACATCTAAGATGCTCATTATTTCTGGCTTTCCTAGATTTTTAAAATAGATGATATCATCCACCCGATTAATGAACTCAGGGGAGAACATTTTCTGAAGCTCCTTCTTAAGCATTATTTCATTCTCGGTTTCAAGTCTATCTGAACTTGCTTTTGTTGCAAATCCAACACCGCCACCAAACTCCTGAAGTTTTCTTTGACCCACATTTGATGTTAAAATAATCAGTGTATTTTTAAAATTGATCTTTCTGCCTAAGCCATCAGTAATATGTCCTTCATCTAATATCTGTAGAAGACTATTAAAGATCTCGGGATGAGCTTTTTCAACTTCATCAAATAGAACTATCGAGTAGGGCTTTCTTCTAACCTTCTCAGTTAGCTGTCCTCCTTCTTCATGTCCCACGTATCCCGGAGGTGCACCTGTAAGTTTAGTTACATCGAACTTCTCGCTAAACTCGCTCATATCAACTCTAATGATAGCATCTTTATCGCCAAACATAAGCTTGGCTAGCTCTTTAGCTAATTGGGTTTTACCAACGCCAGTAGGTCCAAGAAACATAAAAGATCCTATTGGTTTATTCGGGTCTTTTAATCCCATTCGGTTTCTTCTAATAGCTCTTGAGATCTTTTCAATAGCGTGAGACTGACCGATAACTTTAGAATTTAGATCTGCCTCAATATTAACCAGTTTCTCATTTTCTGTTTGTGTTACTTTTTTAAGAGGAACACCGGACATCATTGAAATGACCTCTGCAACTCTTTCGCCGTCAACAACTTTTTTCTTCTCCTTCATTTTTCTCTCCCACTCAAGAGTTTCCACCTCTAATGAGATTTTAATTTTTCTCTCACTGTCTCTGTGTTTTGCTGCAGCTTCGTAGTCTTGCTTGTTAACAGCTTCTTTCTTATCATCCTGAACCTTCTCCAGGTTCTTCTCTAGTGTTTGAATTGTTTCTGGAACTTTAACATCGGTTAGCTGTGTTCTACTTCCTGCCTCGTCAAGGGCATCTAAAGCTTTATCTGGAAAATTTCGATCTGTAATATACCTTTCAGTAAGCTTCACACAGTTCTCAATAGCTTCATCGGTGTACTTCACATTATGGTGATCCTCATATTTAGACTTAACGTTATTGAGAATCCTAAGGGTTGTTGCAGAATCAGGTGGATCTACAGTAACCTTTTGAAATCTTCTTTCCAAGGCTCCGTCCTTCTCTATGTTCTCCCTGTATTCATTTAGTGTGGTAGCTCCTATGCATTGAATCTCTCCTCTGGCTAATGCTGGCTTAAACATGTTAGCAGCATCAAGTGATCCTGATGCTCCTCCCGCTCCCACGATCGTGTGAAGCTCGTCTATAAAGATAATAATATTTTTATTGGATCTAAGTTCCTCAAGAATAGCTTTGACCCTCTCCTCGAATTGACCTCTATATTTTGTTCCTGCTACCATAGAACCGATATCTAAACTTAGCAGCTTTTTATTTAGAAGACTTCTAGAAACTTTCCTTTGAATTATCTTTAAAGCCAGGCCTTCCGCAATGGCAGATTTACCGACACCTGGTTCTCCGATTAGGACTGGATTGTTTTTCTTTCTCCTTGAGAGAATCTGCGAAACCCTTTCTATCTCGGCATCTCTGCCTATGATAGGATCAAGTTCCCCTCTAGCCGCCATATCGGTAAGATCCCTAGAAAAAGTATCAAGAACCGGGGTTTTTGCTCCTGGCTTAGCTGAGTAGCTAGGCATATCGTCATCTTTATCGTCTTCGAATGCTGCCATAAGTTAAAATTTGTGTTTATGATTTTACGCAATTATATGGTAAAATTTCGGATTAAAAAATAATGGCTTTGTATTTAATTGAATTTTTAAATTAATTATAAACTCTGATTTCTAAAGGTGTATGATTAATAACACTATTAGAAAGTGCATTTGAATATGTCGATCTTAACCAAATTCTATAATCTGAATTTTCTCCATAAAAACTATTTAATACTATAGTAGCGTCATAATCAACATTATAAAAAGTACTTCCTATTATCATAGTTTTACCAACAGTAAAAAGATTATTTGAAACAAATCTATAGGTTCCTTCACCATAATATTCAAACCATACATTACCTAATGTATTTTCAAGGACTGTTACCACTGGAGCACCATTTTCAAAACTTAATTCTCCATCAGTTCCCCATATAGGATTTGTACCTGTAGCTATAAAAAATGTACCTAAATTATTATTAGGTGCTCCTACAACAGTCCAATCATTCCCATCTCCAACTTGTGTTATTTCGTAAGTTACTCCTATTTCTATTGGAGCATTAGATAGAGAATCAGGTTGAGCACCATCACCATTTTGTGTAACTAAAGCTGTAAACACTTTATAACTGGGAACAAAAGTACCAGTAGGTCCCGTGACTCCTGTTGGTCCGATAGCACCAGTTGAGCCAGTAGCACCAGTCCTTCCTGTAGCTCCTGTAGATCCTGTAGCTCCTGTTGAGCCTGTAGAACCTGTAGCCCCAGTTGGACCTGTTACTCCTGTAGGACCTACAGGACCTACAGAATCAAGTGACCCATCCCCTTTAACAAATTGGCCAGCAGTTCCTCCTTGTGTAATAAACTTATCTGCATTAATATATTGAAAATAATCTATTGAATTAGTAGAACCTCCTGTTGCAGACAAAGCAACTAATGTTGAAGTAGGCTTATTAAAAACACAATTTAGTATTGAGTAAAAACCATTTAACACAACTGGAGCAACATTATTTAAAGCAGAAGTTAAGAACTGACTATTTGCTAATGTAGTAAAAGTTCCAGCGGCAGAAGTGAATGCATTAGTTACAGCAGCTACTACTATTGAATCTACAATACTTAAGGTTCCAGCAGTTAATACTGGGGCAACGGTTACAGCACTTTTAATAATTACATTTGCACTAGCATTGTTAACCGTTGTAAAATTTGGATTACCACCAAAGATTGCAATCAAACCTGCGCCAGTAATACTTGCTGCATTATAGTCACATAAACGAAGAACAGTATAATCTGCATTACCGCTCTTTGTAAGTGTTCCAGAAATCTCACAATTTAATATATTTACATTTCCTGTTGCTGTTGGTGTAGTAATTGTCAGGTTTGTCATTTTTATTCCTGAAATAGTACAACCAGTGTTTGTACTAAGTGTTCCTGAAATTACTATGTTTCCGCCAATAAGTCCAGGGCCAGTTATGGTTGTGTATTGAACTGTTATTGATGGGTTTTCTGTATACCCACCTGGATGAACAATAATTGTTCTTCTTACACCTGTTACTAACGTCAATGCATGAGTAATGGTTTTAACGGGATTAAGTAAATCGCCATTACCAGTAGTATCATCACCGTCTTCTGTACTAACATGGATCTCAAAGTCATACCCAGTAAATGTAGGTCCAGTAGCTCCAGTAGCTCCCGTTTCTCCAGTAGGCCCAGTATTTCCTGTTGATCCGGTAGGTCCTGTATTTCCTGTCGGTCCGGTTGGTCCAATAGGACCTCCAGCAGGACCGGTTGGTCCAACAGGGCCTATATGTCCGGTAGGTCCAATAGGACCTCTTGTATACGGAAGATCACTCCATGGAGATTGTCCATCTCCTATTTTTATTAAACCAGTATCGGTTTCAACCCCAGGTTCACCGGTCATTAAAACCGGATTATTATCCAGCCATTTTATTGCACTATCCCTTCTAAGAAGTATTCTATATGGCATTTTTACTTTTTTATTTTTTAATTATTCCATTGGCCATTATCGATAGTCCAATATCCATCTATCCAAATCCCGCTAGGATTGTCTGGCCTCCAACTAGTTGTACTATCATACCTAGAAAAAGCGTTCCAGAAAGAGCTAGATCCAGTTGAACCTGTAGCCCCCGTTGAGCCGTACCTAGAAGGATCTCTAAGTGTGTCCATCCAAATATTTATTTTATTCGGATTTCTAGAGAGATTAGATCCGCTAGGATTTAGTACAAATTCAACTTTATGTCCATCAACATCAGAAGCTGGCAGATAATAATTCAGATAACTTGTATTAGCATTCCATCCTGTTGTATCTATATAAATAACATTTTTGGTTGGATCCAGCTTAGTTGCAACTGTTTTATAATTACTACTATTAGTGCTACCTGTATATCCTACGACAGGATTACCAACCTGAGGTGTTGTGAATTGGACGCCATAATAATCGAGAGAGCTCCAAGCTGTTGTGCCATCGCCAACTTTCATTTTACCTGAATCTGTTTCGTATCCAGGTTCACCTGATGCTAGAACAGGATTGTTTGTAGACCAGTTAGCTGCGGTGTCTCTCCTAAAAAGTATTCTATATGCCATTTTTACAATTTATTTTCCTAGTATATATCAATAGGAGCAAGAGCTACAACCACAAAAAAAGGCGAAATTTGATTTCGCCTGGTTTAAATCGTTTATTATTGAATTACTCTGTATTTGAAGTGGCTTCATCAACAAGAGCTGAGTCTTTCCCCCTTATTCTGTCTAGAATTATTTCATATCTACCAACCTCTATTTCTTTCATGGATAGCTCTGCATTTAAGCTGTCTATGACTCTTGATTGATCTTCGCATTTTAGTTTGATTGCATCATTGCACTTAGAGGTAACTGTGCATCTAATAGAGTATAGAATAATAACAAAAAGAAGAATGGATATTATGATAAGTCTTTTCATAAAAATCTATTTTGTGCTTTTGTAAAGTGCATAAACTGCTAGGACTGCTCCAAGAATTCCAGTTCCAGTAAAGCCTATAAGTCCATTGAAATTGTGATCATCAGCCCAAGAGCTTCCGATATTGAAGAAAGAAATTGCAGAAGCAAAAGCTAAAACTGCAGTAACACCAAACCATTGTTTTTGAGTTAATTTTTTCATGTTGAGTTTTTTTATTTTTATAAATGTGAAATCCCGTTTATTTGCTGAAGGAGAAGGAGTCGAACCTTCAAGAGGAGATTCAATAAAATGCATTAGTGCTTGCAAGCAGGTGGTCAACCCCATACATTCTATCTATTTCTTTATCCCCACCCCCGAGACGAGAGGGTGTGTTTGCCATGCGTACGCTTTCACCATCCTTCAGTTTACTTCTTATATATCCTTTTTATTTAACCAGATGATCTGCTGCATAGGTCATAACAGGTGAGTTACCCTTATGTCTCACTTGATATCCCATGCCAGTAACAATTCCAACCGCACTTGTAAGAGCTTGATTTGATCGATACTTAGGATCTGGATTAAGATCAATATCTATCCACTTAGCAACAACCCCAACATCTTTTCTAATAGTTTCTGCAGTTTCAACCGAGAACCAAACCTCATTAAGAAGTCTATTAACGTAATCTCTTTCCCTTACTGTATTAAATTTACTATAAAGAACATGAGCACCTTTACCTGGCGTGTATAGACCGATTACAACTGCATAAATCGTGTCATTCTTTCTGTTCTGTGAATCACATCCAATCAGGATCTGAACTCCACTATGAAGCTCTAAATACTCCTTAATGTAGGGAAAAAGATCTATCTTTTTATTATTGCCCAGCGTTCTGAATGATCTTTCCATTTGGGTTATGTTGTTTTTTGATCCTCCTTAAACTCAAACAATTCGCACGTGTGCTCGCTATGAGGTATTGCCTCGTATCTATTCTCTTTTCTTACTCTTGAACATTTTAAACCCTGTCCTACTCCTACCGCCCAGATAAGGTATTTGCAATTCATGCAAATCTTTCTTTTTGGATCTGTCTTTTCCATATTGGTTATTCAGGGTCTTCTGAGCTATCTGTTTTTAATTGAAACTCTGAGTTGATGTGTTTACATTTTGAGCAAGCAAAAGTTGGAATCGGAGTAACTGTGTCCTGTGGAGCACCTGTTAAAAATTTACTAGCTCTTCTGAGAAACATAACTCGAGTGAATGAGTCGTTTCCACATTCTTCACAAACTACCGGTGTTGTTTGCTCCAACTGGAGATTCATTTGCATTGGTTCGTTCTGGTTCATATTGTTTGTTTTTTTAATTGTACTCTCGGTCGGATTCGAACCGACACTGGATAGATCCTAAGTCTATTGCCTCCTGCCAATTGGGCTACGAGAGCTATTTATTTTTAGTAATTGTTATCTATGTACTCTTGAAAATTTATTGCCGCATCTACTTCTTTGAGCATCTCTTCCACTGTAGTTTTAAGTTGATGATCTTTAGATTCTACAACCCATCCTTGTCCGATAACCCATTCGTAATTTACTTCTTCCATAACTTTTATTTTTTTTGTAGTCAGGACAGGAATCGAACCTGTAAAATTAAGCATACCCTCGTCACTTGGTTAATCTGAGTAACACAGCTTGACTTTGTATATCCACTCCAAGACAGACATACAGTCCTGTTATCTTAATGCGTTTACCATTCCACCACCTGACTATGGTCGGGACTTTCCCCGCGTCAACCTTAGCAATCTTTACCGGCGGTAGCACATTCTTATATCTGGACAGATTTGAACGATTCTCCATTTAGGGCTGCTTGAGATTATTTCCCTACAATGTAGTCTCACCAAGAATCGAACTTGGATATCAGGTTTAGAAAACCTGCGTTCTATCCGTTGAACTATGAGACCAAGTGTTGCGGCGGGTAGATTCGAACTACCGACCCCTAGGTTATGAGCCTAGTGAGCTACCACTGCTCTACGCCACTATTTAATAAGTTACCAAAGAACTTTGTGTGGACCCTGCTGGGCTCGAACCAGCGACCCTCTGATTATGAGTCAGATGCTCTAACCAACTGAGCTAAGAGTCCATTTTATTTTTGTAGTAAGGACAGGATTCGAACCTGTATGAACTTTCATTCTCGGGAAGGTTTCCCTAGTGTCTTTCCAATCCCACCACCTGACTATGTTCCCATTTTTAAGGACACCAACGATAAAAAGATATTCCTATTTAGTTTAAGTTAGTCAGTAAACTACTAACATACACTTGTTGGGTTTACATTCTATTTCACCTTATTTGGTTTTAAACGGGCAAACCTACAACATTTACAAAAAAACCTCCAGTGTTGCCTCTGTGCCTACTAACGATTAGGAGGATATATGCGGACAGTTCTTATGGGATGTCTATCCTGTATTTCGATCCCCTGGCCAACGGGGCTGATTGCGGAACGGACGGGACTCGAACCCGCGACCTCTGCCGTGACAGGGCAGCATTCTAACCAACTGAACTACCGATCCTTAAACCGGATGATAAAATTTATCAGGAATCCCGAGGTTGTTAAACCGCTTCACACACCATAAGAGAGATGGGCATTTCTACCTGTCCTAAGTGTGTACCCTTGCGTCACTGCTCTCACAGCTATTTTATCTACGCATTTTATCCGGGCTGTACCACGTACGGGACTCGAACCCGTGATTCCTCCGTGAAAGGGAGGCGTCTTAACCTCTTGACCAACGCGGCATTTTTTAACCAATATGTCAAAGACCTTAATTTTTGTACTAACAGATCAAAGATAATGTTTCTGTTCAGTCAAAAAATATTTTAGATTTCTATGTTACCGCAACTGGACTCGAACCAATACGAACAGAATCAAAATCTGTGATGCTAACCATTACATCATGCGGCAATAAATGTGGTAACTACTGGTTTTAACCAGATCTGGAGCTGTGCTCTCGAAAGGATTCGAACCCTTATCTCCTGATCCGTAGTCAAGTGTTCTAATCCATTGAACTACAAGAGCAATCTGGCACGGGCGGAGAGATTCGAACTCCCATCAAAGGTTTTGGAGACCTGTATGCTACCATTGCACCACACCCGTGTATTGCTTTATTTATCTCATTTTAATTCTGACTATATTTTCAACTCTGTCATTAACTGGATGCTGGTTTAAGACATTCATCGTTGCTTGCTTTATAGATAATTGTGTGTGGATCTCTACGTTTGGATTTGTCGCAAATTGAGCTAGCACAGCTAATAAACCTGCTCTTTGGAATTCTTCATTCGTCGGTTTTAGTGGGTTGTCCATATTTTTATATTTTATGAACACAAAATTAAAGGGTAATCACGGAATAAAAAATATTAGTGCGAATTATTCGAAAACAAAAGGCTCGCTATCTGTTATATTTTTCTCTGAATTTAGAGTATCAAGCTCGTCTTTTGGTATATGTGTAGGCTTTCCGTCGCTAATCCAATTCTTCATAAATATACATCCATCCTCCTCTGGGCATTTACAAATAGGTAAATTTATTTCACCGTCAATGGGATCGACGTTGATATCATAAGCTGGGTAATAAAGTGTATATGGCATGTTCTAAAATTAAATCAATTATCTGACACATTTCCATTTGGCTCTAACACAGTTCTCTGGCATTCTGCATTTTTTCAAATAGAGATTTATGTGGCCCTCTATATTTGCTGCACCTATAGGATTTGCAGAGTGAACGTAACAGAGAGGTAATTTCTTTCCGGTCTCTATAGAATGCATTATTAACCATTTGGCAACATCCAATCCAGTTTTCTCTTCTATCTTAGAATAGTCAATTTGATAAGTTAGAAGAACCTCATCGAGAAAGTGCTTTGTCGCAGAAGGATCTAGATCGTGATCTAGTGAAATAATATCTATATTATCTAAACCAACTAACTCTACAACTTCCACAAAATCTTCATAGCTTCTAATTATCTCCCATATTTTGTTTTCTGGGTGTTCGATAGGTATTCTGATATCGTCGAGGTAAATTGAGATCTTTCTCATTCTGTAGAATTTTTTTAAAGTGACCCCCGAGAGATTCGAACTCTCACGCCTCTCGGCATAGGTTCCTAAGACCTAAGTGTCTACCGTTCCACCAGAGGGCCATTTGTACAGGAGGAAGGACTCGCACCTTCACAGTTCGATTACTCTGCAACTGACCTAATTAAATCCCGGAAATCTAAAAAGGCTACGTCTAACATTAGGGCTTAAGCCGGCTTAATCCCCTTCCGCCACTCCTGTGTGTGATACTATTATTGCTAATATGTATTAAAATTTCATTATCCCATAAAAAAAAGCTTAGAATTTATCTAAGCTTTTCTGATTTCCTAATTTTTTCCAAGATTACTTCTTAGTACTATCAACTGCTGTTGTGTCAACTGTAGCTTTAACAGTATCAACAGTAGCTTTAGTAGAATCTACGTGAGTGCTATCAGTAGTAGCAGGAGTTGATGTTGAAGCACCGCCACAAGAAGTCAATCCTAAAATAGCTGATAAGGCAATCAATGCAAATGTTTTTTTCATGTTTTTTTAATTTTTGTTTGATTTTATAGTTATATTTCAAATTTGGGTTTCGATCCCACTTTAAAAATATTTCTTAAATTTGTTTTAATTGATCTTTCCTATATATCAAAAGGACCATTTAAAATCTAAAATGTGCAGGGTTTGTTTAAACCCCTATAGATATATATAAAAAAGTTTTCACCCCATGGATAGAATATTAAGTCTTAGTGCTTTTGGAGATGTTATACCAAGATCCTCTGGATATGGTAAAATTAAGCAGAATTCGGATAAAGACAAATACGGTAGTATATTTAAGATGGTCCTTCAGAATTTGGCTCAGGCAAAACTTCTTCACTGGCAATGTGAATATAAGGGACAGCACGAAACGCTCGATCAATTCTTTGAAGAGTTTTTGGAGCTTGGTGACAAATTAGCAGAGGCTGTTATGGGTAAATACGGAAAGCCTGTTTTGGGCAAGGATAATAGAAGTTTAAATATCCTTAATTATGAGAATCCAAAAGAGGGGGATTTAAGTGAATTTATCGAGCACCTAACTAAATGCTATTCAGTAAACTGTAAATCTTTATTTAATAAAGATGATGATCCAGAGCTTATTAATATAATAGACGAGATATTAGGTCTGGTTGATCGGAACCAATATCTAGTCACTCTAAAGTAGTACAAAAGTTTAAAAAAAGATAAGCGAGGAAGATATATAAAAAATTAAAACAACTTCTAAAATATGGAAAAATTATTAAAATTCTCGGGGTTTGAGCAAATGTATGAAACCTACGGATTTGTGTTTGAAGCAAACTCAGTTATCCCAAAACCTTCTAAGCCTGAGGAATCTGTTATGGATCCTAAAACGGGTCTAGCTAAAGAAAAAATTACAGACATGCTTTCAGCTTTTGGTGGAAGTAAAAGGGGTAAGAAACCTTTAAAGCCTGGTGCAGTTCCAGCCCCAGCTAAGCCTAAAGTATTAGAAGACGAAGATGATGACATTTATGAGGACGAAGATGAATTGGATGAGGATTATGATACTTATGATGATCTGGACGAAGAAGATTTTAATTTTTCAATAGATTTAGATCATGACCTTATTGAAGAAGCTGACGAGCCTAAAAGCAAGCTATATTTAAAATTGGGTGATAAAGGACCTATTGTTAGCAAGGTAAAAGCTGCTTTAGATTTAGATTCAAAAACTGATGTTTTTGATAAAGAGCTAGAACAAGAGGTTATAGATTTTAAAAAGGATGAGAAGTTTAAAAAAGCTGATGGAGTTGTTGGAGCATTTGCATATCAAAAAATGCTTATGGCTAAGGGACTAAGAAGAAGAAAACTTAGAAAAGCAGTAGCAGAATTCGTTAAAGGTATTGCTGCTTTAAAGACTCCAAAAAAACAAGGAGCAGCCGGAGCAGGGAAAAAATTTGTAAAGCTTAATGATAAGGGTGAAGCAGTTAAAAAAGTACAATCTGCTCTAGATCTAAACCCTAGTGGAACTTTCGATAAAGAAATGGAACAAGAAGTAATGGACTTCAAGAAAGATATGAAGTTTAAAAAAGTTGATGGTTTAGTTGGACCTGTTACATATCAAAAAATGCTTATTGATAAAGGTGTGAAGAGAGGCAAGCTTAAAAAAGCAGTAGCAGAATTCGTAAAACTTTTAGGAAATCCTAAATCTGGAGCTAAAACAGCAGCTGTGGTAAAGCCGGGTTCAAAGGGTGAACCTGTAAAAATCCTTCAAAATTTGATTGGTGCAAAACCAACTGGTGTTTTTGATAAAGAATCGGAAGCCAAACTTAAAGCATTCCAAGCTAAATATGGTATAAAGCCAACGAACCAAATAGGACAGGAAGGCATTAAACAAATGCTAATAAAGAAGGGGATTAAAGGTGAATCTTTAAAGAAAGCTCAAGACATTTATGTAAAGAGCCCAGACGGCAAAAAGATTGCAGGGAAAACTCCGAACGAAGCTTTCTCTAAGTATTTAGCAATCAAGGGTGGTAAAAAAGCACAAGGTGGCATTCTAAAATCAGGAGCACTTTATGGAGTATTTGATACCATGACTATTATTAATGTAAATGGCGCTCAATACGTAGTTGCTCTTCCAAGAAAAGATGCAGCTGCAAAATTAACTATACTTAAAAAGCGTAAGAATTTCGCAAAGAGATATGGCTGGATAGCACTAGCTGAAAAAGCAGCAGGTAAAGCACTGATCTATACAACAGAGGGTGTAGCTTTAGCTACTGTTCCAACTGCAAACGCAATGAACAATATAGCTATATCTTCTTATAAATATGCAAAACCTGGAACAATGGCTTGCGTATCTAGCGTAGCCCACGGTCTTGCTCAAGTTCAAAAATGGAATGCCAAGGGTCTTTCTAAGAAATTATCAACTGCTAGTCTTAATGCAGGTGCACTTTGGACTGGCTATATTACTTCATGTTCTCAAGCATTAAAAGGATCAGCACAAGGAATGTATACACTTCTTTGCTCTATGAGAGCTTCTCTAGCCCCTGCAGGAAAGGCTGGTGAAGTAGCATCTAACTTAGCATTAAATATATTAAAGCCTTTAGGAAAAAGCTTAGGACTAAATTGGGAAAAGGCCAAAAATACTGCCGAAGCTAAAATTATAGCATCGAAGGCTCTTAATGCAAAAGACAAATCTGCATCTAAAAAGATTCTAAGTCAAATCATCACTAACCATAAAACAGTTAAAACTAATTCAATCAAAGGCGGACAAGCATCAGTAAATGTAATTTCTAAATTTAGCGGAAGTGCAAAAGCTGGTATCTCTTCAGCACTTAAATCAACAAACTTGTATCTTACAAATTTAGCTAAATGGACAACGATTAAAGGAACTAAAAAAGGAGTTAAACCAGTAGCTAAACCAGGAGCAGCACCAGCAGCTAAACCAGGAGCAGCACCAGTAGCTAAACCAGGAGCAGCACCAGCAGCTAAACCGGCAGCACCTTCAGCAGCAGCTAAACCGGCAGCACCAGCTTCTACTCCTACAACTAAGGGTAAAGCAGTTAATCCAAATCTTACAGCAAGAAGATAATATTAAATTAGATCTTATAAAAAAAGTCCAGTATTACTGGACTTTTTTTATTGGGCATTCTAAATGTTAAATGTATTTTATTCTTTCTAAAAAAGAATCAAAAGAGTCTATGTTTTTATATGATTCTGAAACTGATGTTTTTTCTGAACTAAGCTCTTCCCCCTCTTTTTTATCCCAATGATAAAGTGGAATATTAAAGGAGTTTTCAAACGTCTCCGTTGTATTTTTGTATGAGTTTTTAGATTCGTCAAGATTATCTCTCGTATATTGCCATCCTATAAAAAGACTATCGTTTATTTCAAACCCAAAAAAATCTAATACTTTTTTCTGTAGATCTATACTTTCTTTAACCCTCCAGTTTTGCCCAATTAAGACTAATCCTGCTTGTATTTTCTGTACCGAATTTTCCTCACCTAGAGTGGTGTGCATATTCTCGATCCAGTCCAGTCTTTCTATTATTTTCTGATACATTGCATTAACACTCCCCCATCTCTGTGATCCGAAGAATATAACTGCCTGACTTTCATAGATTGATTTCGAAATCTTCCATAGCTCATCTTCTTCATAGTCATGAGATGCCCAGCATCTTAAAAGTCCATTAGGATTCTTTTCGCTATCTTTAACGCTAGCTTCTTTTGCACCACAATGATTCCCGTGTTGTTCACTAACGCAACCTAAGCAATTGTGTATGTTTAATTTTGTTGCATCTATAACATTAACTTCAACACCTCTTCTTTCTAAAGCTTCTGCAACATTTCTAGCTAACTGTGAGGATTTAGGGGCTTCGCCTTTCTTCAAAATGTACTCACTTCTTGAAGAAGTTGTAACGAAGGTTACCTTCTCGTGATTAGATAGGGCATCTACGAACCTACTAATATCAGTTATTTCAGAACCATATTTTACCTCTACCATTAATAAATTTTAATTTATTTCTTATTTATATATCTAAAACAAAAAGAAATCACGGATCAAAAAATATATAGGTCTTGAAAATAGAACATTTACTAACATGAAAAGGATTTTAAAATGCAAAGATAGACCAAAATCTAAGGTAATAGATAAAATAAAAAAGTTAATTAGTAAGAAAAATAAAGCTGTAATTGGGATTAAAGAGGTAAGAGAAATTAAGGAATCTTTTGAAAATCGGGATGACGAATGGCATCCAAGTGAGACCCTTTAAAACTTAACAATAACAGAATCATCAGCTGACTCGTATATCGTTCTAATCCCCTGATTTTTTACATTTTTTTCCCATCTATTTTCAGATATTTCCTTTATTAAGCTAGGGGCTTCAGCTTCAGAGAGATTAGCTTCAATCTCATATGGGTTTTCTTTGTATGTGTAGATTTTTGCATACCTTTGATACCAAGGCCAAAATTGTAAATAGTGAGTATATTCGTGTAATATGGTTGACGTTAGTTCTTTAAAGTCATAATGGGATTTACACCAAACAAGAATGGAGTTTTCATATGGTAGGTATCTACCAATGATCTGGGTTTTATTGGAGCCTGTAATAAGAATAAGTTTGGGTATATCCTTTTTATACTTGGATTTACCCTTTCTAAAGACTATTAAACTCCAGACCCTTAATATCCTATCTTTATGAATTCTTTCCAAGAGGGCGGCATTTTATTACAATTACACCCTATATATTTAAACCGAGATCTCGTAGTATTTATCCTGCATAAATTCGATCCTGTCCCTTAATTTAGGATCTTCTATAGAATCGAGAATGCTATCGCATAGCATAGAAACTGTGGATATTATATCACCGTAATTGGTGTAATATGGAACATAGGGGTCTTTGTTTTTTAAATCTATAAGTTCTACTAATATATCCTCCATATATTCTGATGCTTTCTGAGGATCCCCTGAAAAAACAGGATCACCTGAATTATCGTCAGATATTGAAATTTCACTATATTCCCTCATTTGAGCTAAAATATCTTCCAACTCTTTTTTGGTATTTGGAAGCCTTTTATAGATCTCCATAGCTTGACTTTTTGATATCTTTGTCAATGATTCATATGGAACTGTAACTATTTGTTGGGATCCGCTAATAAGCTGAACCTTAGTCATGTCACCAGAGATGGAAACGACCTGGCCTGGTCCTCTATATGAGTTAATCCAATCGCCCTCCACGATTACTGGATCGGAATCATCATGGAACTGTGAATTTGGATCTGATAGAAATTTATCCAAGTCGAAGTCTTCAAATAGTCTAATGTGCTTCAATTACTTTTTAAATTTTTTCTTAGCTTCGTTGAAATCCTCTTTGCTAAGTTCCCAGCCGTCAACTTTACTAGCAACATACTTTTTAGCTATAAAAAAGTTAGGTGAATCTGTTTCTTCGAAGTAATCTTTTAATGGCTTGTATATTGCACTGCTTATACCTGCTCTTTCAAAAAGAAAATTGCTGTAGTTTTTTAAGTTTTCCATTTTTATTTTTTTATTTTTCTGACTTCTAAAGTTAAATCTCCATTTCCTTTTAAAAGACGGTGCCAAACTCCTTTTGGGATTTCGATGGGTCCCTCTATTTTTTGAGGAAGCTTGTTATCAAACTGAAACATCCAATTGGTTTCGTGCAATGGTGTTATTATTCGATCTTCTTCATCCCAATGCCATTTAAGATCCTCTCCTTCTAGATTCTCACTAAAAGATCTTTCATAGATCGATTTTTCTATATGCTTTTCTTTGAATGGAAATTTTACCATGGTCTACTAGATGAAAGTCCTAATAATTTAGCGTATCTACCAACATTGCAAGCCCAATACTTAGCCTTCCATTTAGGTCCAGGTTTTTCACAAACCATTCTTTTTCTGAAAGATCTTGCCTTTTCGGGATCTGCATTATTGACCCTCATTCCAGGCTGTCCGAAATTTACCTTAACCACTTTCCCCTTATCATCTTTAACATATACTGAGAATTTTCTAGGTCCACCTGGAGTTCTGAATGGCTTATTTAAGTCAACAGATTTACCCTTATATTCATCCTCGTCGACTTCCTCGTTTTCAAAAGGAATCTCCAGAAGAACGTCACTACCCTCATAAATCCCTCTTTCGCCTGCGTCTGTGCTAATAAGAAAAAGATCATCAGGGTCTAATTCAATTTCACCTGATTCCCAAAGCGATCTTGCCTCTTTTATAATAGATATCCAAGATTCTGATCCTATTCTGTACACGCTCTCTGATAGTGGGATTTCGCGATCTAAATGATATGATAGACCCTCACTTAAACCTTGATTCCTACTACTCATTATTTGTTTAAACCCTAAATCAACCTCTGATTCTGGCTCTAAGTAGTTTTTAGCGTATTCGTAAATGTATTTAAGATACCTGTTTTGTACCTCTGGATCAACATGTTTTTTTATATCGCTCCAAAGTCTATTGGTATTCAAAGCAGATTGAACGTCATTAAGACTCCTAATGTTCTGAGTTGTAATCATCATTTCAACTACAGATTGTGAAAAAGCCATTATCTCATCCTTGTTTGAAAAGTAGCTTTTTCTATCTTTTGCATCTGGGAGTGTCCATTCAACATTTCCAGCTCTTCTTCCCCATTGTCCAACGTGAACACTTTCGTGCTGTATCATATGATTTAAGAAAGGCAATTCTCTAATACCAATAAAAGGTATAGATACTACTATCTTTATTCTATTGTTAGCATCAATATGACCGAAAATAGGTGTTCCCCTTGGAGGTGCTGTAGATTTTAAATGCTCAGGTAAATCATTATAGAAAGTATCATAGGAAACAAAATGAACCCCATATGGAACTGTTATAGGATTAACCTGTTCTATTGTAAGGGGTCTAAAAGTAACCAAATCCCTCATTTCGTCGAGCATTCCCTTGAAATCCGATGGCATAATTGCTTTTTCGTTAATAAAGGAGTCGAAACTTTTTAGTCTTTTCATATCCTATATATTCTAAAAAAAAATACCTTTTTATTTTTTTACCCGAAAATGTTCCATATATTTGGTCTATAATTAAAAACAAAAATTATGAAAAAGCTAATCTCAATCCTCATCATCTCATTATCAGTATTAACTTTAAATGCTCAGACACCTAAAGATTCTTTAGTAGAAAGAAAGATCGTTTCTTTTATGATCACCCCAATAGTAACGAACCTAACTATAGAAGAAATACAAACTGGGAAGTCGACTAATAGTAATTCACCTAAATATATCGTTTATCCGATGGATGAATATAACCAAGGTGCTAAACCTATTAAAATGAAAACGATTTCAGATTTTAATAGAAAGAAGAAAGATCTTGAGTGTAAGAATTTTAAGTATCATCACCAGATCTACAAATTTATAATAGATCCATCAGATAGAAAATCGATAAAAGATGCTATAGTATATCTAGAAACAAACGAATTTATAGGGAAAGAGAAAAATCCTAAAAAATCACCATTTATTTACTATACTTGGAAGATGGAGGGATCACAGTTAACATTAAACGTATTGAGTGGAAGTAGAGATTTTTAATAGATAAATTAATACAATAAAAAAAGTCCAGATAATACTGGACTTTTTTATGCTCTTTAAATGATTTATGAATTAGTAGCCTCCTTCTGCTTGTCTAACTGCAGAACTTCCGCTAAGAGCTACTATGCTAGAAGTAGGACCATATTTGTTTAAAATTTGAGCCTCTTTTACGGATTCGTTAATACGAATATTGCTAACCATTGATAATTCCGAAAATGTTGTTGAAATTAAAGTAGCTAATACTGATTGTGTCATTTCAATATCGCTTGGCATTGTAGTATCAGAAATCTTATTTGCTATAGATTTCATTAAATCTGAAACTGCTTTAACACCAGAGGGAGTTAAAGACATTATAAATTTTCCCGCTTTTGGATCACCCGTTTTTGTCATATAAGAATCTATGTTGGATGTAAAACCTTTCCATTCATTAGAAATATCGATTGGTGTTTGATTAACTAGGTTATTCTCTTTTAATAGCATATTTCTAATTAGATCTATAATTTCATTTAAAGTGGTGATCTCTAAATTGACAATTTCTTCCCTTGAAGATTTTCCCTCTGTAGCCTTACAAATTTTATCGGTCCACCAAGATTGCGGTTGTTTAGTATAATCTGGGAATGTTATAGAAAGTTTCTCACCTTTATTGTAGTATGCTCTTACTGCTGCAACAGCTATTGAATTTAATATTGTGTTTCTTGCAGGACCAAAAGATCCGGGTACTGCATAAAAATATTTATACCCTCTAGATTCAGTGCTTTGCTGATTCCCTCCTATTGATAGCTGGATAGACCAATCTTTAGAAAGACCTGTTGATATTTTACCACCTTTTAAAGTAGAGGTTCTTAATGCAGCATTCATTGCTCTTGAAAGCCTAGTAAGTGCTAGGATACCATTATTTGCTGCACTTATAGTATTTTTTCCTCCTTCTTTAAAATCTGATGGACTGATAAGTAATCCATCAGGACCAGGAATAACAGGATTACCGTTTATTGTCAAAACATCCAAACCAGGTTTGGCTGTTTTACCTACTTTTTTTATAGTGTAGCCGAATTTTGGGGTTTGAATTAAACTTGCCCAGTTTGCACCCTTTGTACCTTCAGGTATTCCCCCTGTAATATCTAAAATATATCCAATGCTATTCATATCAATTTGATAAATAGCATCTTTCTCTACTCCTAGCTCAGTAGCTAATTTCGGGGTAACCCTAGTTTTTGATGTTGAAGCTTTATAAGCAACTACACCGTTTTTTTGAATCTGTTGGCCCTTACCCTCGTTTATAAAGAGGCTTTCTTTTAAAAATTCCGAAAATTTTAGAAGTTTCTTCATTACAGATTTTTTTTTAATTAAAAATCATCATCAAAATCCTGATAATTGTCTCCGTCATACTCGTCCAGTTCTTCTTCTAAGCCATAGTTTTCTTCAGGATACCCCTCCTCCATTTCATAATCATCGCTTTCTTCGAAATCTTGATATTCATCCTCATCTAAGTCATCGTACTCTTCAAAACTATCATCAGAGTCATCTGATTCGAGAATATTGTCATATTCATCATAACCGGTATACCACTCGTCTAGGTTCTCGTAGAAATCTGACGTTTCAAACTCGTCGAATTGTCCATCGTTAGATTCTTCAAATAGATCTAAATCTTGATCTAGATCGCTTTCGTTAAGATAGTTTGAGAAATTTAATACTTGTTCCATATTTAATCTTTTTTTGACATCCTATATATCCCAAAGGGTACAGAAAATAGTAAAAATAACAAATAAAAGAAATATCTTTTTGTGTTAGCAATGCTTGTCTGACCGCATTTTGCTAATAAAATGTGCATCCAAAGATATATAATTGCCCGGGAGATAATCCTGATGGTTAAAAAAAATAAAGTGCTTTATGATTGATCTTAGTCCTTACTTCGGAACGCTAACTGCAGTTGCAGCTTTAGTGTTGCTTGTAACAGGGTGGGTAAAAACTCACTTAGTAAAAGTAGACGGATGGAAGGCACACCTATTATCTTGGGTGGTGTCTGGTGTTATTGCATTTGTTGGGAAATGGCAGGGTCTTGGGATTTTTGCCGATTCAACGATTCTATGGACAGTTCTTAATGCTGTTGCCGTAGGTCTAATTGCCAACGGTCTTTACACAATCGATGTAATTCAGAAGATTCTTGAATTACTCAAAGCTAAATTGAGTGCGAAAAAAGCTTAATTTAGGGCGTATTAAAAAAGGAGATCGAAAGATCTCCTTTTTTTATGATGTTTAGATAGGTAAGTTTTCTATATCTAAAATAGTCTCTGGATTGAAATCCTTTCCTGGTCCAACATGATCCTGAACCACCGCATAAACTGCAGAAACCATGGTTGGAATGTTCTCATTATATCTGATCAACAAATAATCAATATCATTTTTAGTTACTGCAACCTCTATAAACTCCTCGTTTGAAAAAGAACCTGATATTGTTAGATCTCCTATTATTAGATCATTCTCAACGTTTGAGATTTCACCAGGGTAAAGATGTTGACCAACAATATAAAGATTGTCCATTACCTCATACCATGATTCCCAAAGTTCCCTAGTAACTCCTAGATCTAATAAAGCTTCATCACTTACGTGATTTTTTGAATTTGTATCTGTGCTATTCATGATTTTTTTTATTTTATAGCTCGTCAATTTCTAATGTTTCCTATTTACCCTGATTTTTAATTAAATTTTGAATATATAATTAAAATATTTAAAATGGTAAATGAAGCTTAAACTGAGAACAAGAATAGCAATCTATCTTTCCGCTATCATTATGTTGATTTTTTTAGTGATAAAGCTTCGAGTTCTATTTGAATTTATACCTTCTACCCAATTAACCAGATGGTCAGAATTTTCTTGTTTCCTCTGTTTTATCCCCTGCTTTTATTTTATAATTAAAGATTATTCGCATCTGCTGAAATCTTCAATATCCGGAGAGCAGGCTGCAAATTTTAAAGAGCTTGATGATTTTATAGAAGCTTCGGCGATAGTCTCTAAAGCAGATTCAAAAGGAAAAATTACACACATCAATAAAAAGTTTACAGAGATCTCAGGGTATACCTTAGATGAAGCAGTAGGAAATGATCATAATATAGTTAATTCAGGATATCATCCAAAAGAATTCTGGACAGATATGTATAAAACTGTTATCAAGGATAAACTTGTATGGAACGCAGTTTGTACAAATAAAGCAAAAAACGGGGAACTTTATTACGTTGATACTTTTATTAAAGGGCAATTTGATACAGAAGATAATTTTTTAGGATTTATGTCAATTCGTCAGGATATTACGGAGCTAAAGAAAAAGGAAGTTGAGATTCGAAATAGAATGAATGCGATAAACAAATCAAATGCGGTAATTGAATTTGATCTTAATGGTAACATAATGTTTGCTAATCCGCTATTTGTAGAAGCAATGGGATATTCTTCAGATTCTGAAATTATAGGAAAACATCACAAAATATTTATTGAGGACGAATATGAAAAATCTAAGGAGTATAATGATTTCTGGAAAACACTTAGATCCGGTGAATTTTTTAGCGGAGAGATTATAAGGGTTCGCAAAGATGGATCATTAATACATTTACAAGCAACTTACAATCCAATTATAGACACTGACGGTAAAGTTTATAGAGTTATGAAAATTGCTACTGATATTACTAACATGGTGGATCAGAAAAAGGAAATTGAAAAGAAAAACACATATCTAGAGCATTCGGCAAAAATTCTTAGACATGATATGCACAGTGGAATAAACACGTATATGCCTAGAGGTTTATCGTCTTTAGAAAGAAGACTAAGTGAGCAGCAGATGAAAGACTTAAAAATAGAAGCTCCACTAAAAATGATTAAGGAGGGTTTAAGACACACCCAGAAAGTTTATAAAGGGGTTTATGAGTTTACTAACCTAGTAAAGAAAGACGTGGTACTTAACAAATCACTATGTGATTTAAACTTAATTCTAGAAGATTATTTGTCTGCTACCGCTTATAGATCTCAAGTAATTCTTGAACCGCTTGGGGAGTTTGAGGTTAATGAAGCATTGTTCTGCACCTCAATAGATAATCTTATTAGAAATGGATTAAAATACAACGATAGCGATTCTAAATTTGTTAAAATCTATAGAGTAGAGAATGAGATTTTTATCGAAGATAACGGAAGAGGATTAAGCTCTGAAGATTTTAAATATCTTTCGCAGCCATATACACGTAAGGAAGGACAGAAGGAATCGGGAACTGGTTTGGGTCTTAATATCTGTATTGCAATACTAGAAGAACATGGATTCTCAATAACATGTTGTAAACTTCCAGAAATAGGAACGCAAATGAAAATAACATTAAAGTAAAAATGAAAAGTAAAGCCATTCTATTTTTATTTTGTGCAATGATTTTTATGTCTACATTTGCTCAACAAAAATATCCAATAGGAACTCTATTTAAGAGGGATTCTGTTATTATCTTAAAGTATAATCAAAATGCAAAGATTAGCGATCTTCTGAGTCAAAAAAATTTAATTATAGAGGGTGAAGATCTATATGTAAAAAAATATGTTGAGAGAATATCTAATTTGAAAGACACAGTAAAAAATTTGTTATTCGAGAATCTTCTGTTAAAATGGGACTTATCAGTTAACCAAGCATATCTAAAAAGAAATCTTAAAAATAAGAGTGAAAGCTTAATTATTGCTAATTCTAATTTAGAATTGATGGATAAAAAAATTGAATTCTATCAAAATGAGATAAAAAGAATAGAAAAGATTGAGCAGATTGAAAAAAGAACTAGGACTCACGTTGACCCTGCTATAATTGGGATTTTCGTAGCCTGGACTGCTTTAGCTATTTCAATATTAAACCAACAGGCACGCAAATAAAAAATAAAAACATAAACAATGATCGATTCAATTTTATTAGTAGATGATGAAAGCTTATTTCATCTTGTGTTCGAAGACGCTTGCAGTCTTCTTGACATCTCACTATCTCTTGAGGGTTTGGACAGCTCAGACGAAGCAGCAAAATTATTCGAGGGATGGCAAAAAACACCAGCAGGAAGACCTGAATGTGTTTTTGTAGATCTTAATATAATAGGTTCATCTTTTGATGGTATTGAACTTATTCGTAAGGTAAATAATGACTATGGAAACGGAGTGGTGATAGGAATTATATCTTCATCAAACGAACCAGCAGAGCAGGATAAAGCAAAAGCTGCAGGTGCTCAATTCTGGATTATCAAGTCTGACGAGATTGAGCCAAGACTTGAAGAATTCAAGAAAGATTTCCAAGGTTATAAAAACAAGACTTTACCATTTAAAGTATATAAATAATGAAAGTAGATAAATCCACGAGAGACCTCCTTCTTGAAATACAAAAAAGTAAAAGGGTCTTACTAGAAGGAAACATTCTCAAATTATTGGAAGCGGATCCAGAAGATACTGAATTCTCCAAATATTTAGCAGACGCTTTGGAAAAAGATAAGGATTCTAGAAGGAGAAGACTTGACGTTACTAAACATGTTCAAGACCAAAATAGGAATCTATTGTCCTCTCAGGAGGAGAATCAAAAACTTTTGGTTGATCTTAAAGAAGCCTTAGATAATGCAGAATGTGCTAAGGCTGAAGCTGAGAAAGCCAAGGATCTGGCTCTAAACGATCTTGACGTTCTCCAGAAGAAATCGCAGACCGAGTTAATCAGCACCATCGTTAAAGTGGCTTTGCTAGTTATTCTAAGTGTTGGGGTTGTTACCACTATCATGTATATCATTTCAATGTTTACTGGAAAGGATACCCAGATTATAGGATCAACATGGAGCAACATGTTTGGTATTCTTCTAACCAACGCATTCAGTATTGTTGGTACCATTATGGGGGTTAAATACGCATCAGAAGGCAAAGACAAATAAAAAGGACAGAGTAGCGAATTCTGTCCTTTGCGGAAATAACTTTCCGGTCCTAAGCCAGGTCTTCAAACCTGGGGTATCTTTAGAAGTATCTTTTCTCAAAGTAAAGCAGATCCAATTTATTATCTGGATTGATCAAGCATAAAGCATTCAATAAATCTGAATACTCGCCTACCGCTTCGTTCTGAATATCCACGTACTTCTGTATAAAGTTATGTGTTGCCGGATGCATATCTATTAGCTCAATTTGCTGATCTGAATAAGACTCTAAAAGAGCATACTCCATAGCATAAGCTTGGTTCACTATATCAACTAGACCTTTAAACTCTCTAGTTGGATCTACCGCAGGAATCTGTGGCATTATGTTCCATTGAGTGAGGTAGTCCTGAAGACCCTTGGCATGTTCAAGTTCTGAGTTTGCTTCGCTTTCAAAATAGGAAGCCGCTTTTTTGTAGTTGGCATTTTTACACCAATTGGCTGCACTCCTATAGGTGTAGTGAGCTTTATATTCGTCTCCAATTCTAGCCTCTAACATAGCCACAATCTCTTCGGGTAAGCCCTTTGGTGTTTTAACCGTAACTGTGTTTGGCTCTATAGACATTTCAATTTCTTCCATCTGATAGTTGTTTTCTTTATATATTAGTCTCTGAATTTATGAGGAAATAAAAACCTAAGCTCATGCCCCTGTGGGATATCCTTCTTTCTGATTCCGAAGATCTTCTCCTCTGGGCATGGTGATTTGCCATCAATCGTAAAGCCATTATTACATGCCCACGTCTCAATAGATTGCGTATAACTCTGTCCAACGGAGAAAGGGAAGTTTACCCCTGACTGATTATCGATCGATTGAATACGAGCTCCTAATAACGTGATAATGATGTCCTTACCTCTTCTCGATGTGAGTGTTGTTATTCTCTCACGTCCAAAGTTCTCATATAGCTCTAGATTTTTCATATTAAAGCATTCCTCTATTAAGTGAGCGGCGTAATAGTGTGATATCCTCTGCCCCTCTCTTTAGAGCCTTTTTATTTGATTTAGCCTTTGGATCATCCCCCGGCTCTACTGGAAATTTATTATCAGATCCGCCCTCCATATTGCTTAGTTCACCTAAAGCTATTTTGTGAAATAGCTTTCTGTCAGATTTAAACATGCCATATAGTTTGGACATAATCCGATCGGTGTCCCAGCCCTTACTAACAATGCTATCCTCATCATCCGAATCCCCCATATCTGTAGGATCAAAATCTTTTACATCTTTGTATGTGCACCACACCCAATCGAAATCAGATTGAGATCCTCTTGGGATCGCTTTGTATGGAATAACCGCATAAACCTTAGAGATTTTTCCTCCTAGGATTCCATCAGTAAAACTGGTGGTTTGAAATGAAGCAATAAGATCTTTGGTTGTCTCTATATCGTCTATTTTTGAATTCATGCCTAATAGCATGTTTTCAATAGCTGATCTAGAGTTTTCACCGGATGACATTAGAACCACTACTGCGGGTTTAATCTCCCCTTCATCCTTAATTTCGCATTTCAGAAAAATCACCAGGCCAAATTCACCGGTTTCCTCTTGGGACTCAAAAATCTCGTATGTTAATAGGTGTCTCATAAATGATTATATCATGCCTTTACTCATGGCTTTTCCGAGTTTACCTATATCTTTAATGCCGGTAGCCTCTATAACTTTCTTCTTTAGCTCTGGATCTGAATCCAGAAGATAGAGATTTAGTGGATTGGCCTTGAAATAGGCGTAGATCTCTCCCACATTTTCTGCTAGCTCTTTTTTGCTATCCCCATGTATAGTAAACGCTGTTCTTGCATCTTGAAAGTGCCTTTCCAGATCCCACACTAAACCCCAAGGATCAAAGCTAAGCAACCTGTTATAAACCTCTTTTTGCTCTTTGGGTTTCATTCCTGTCCAGATTCTAAGAGCTCCACACTTTGAAGAATTTGGGTGATGTGTGTCTATAATTACGGGAAGTGCCCCTAAAGGATTTGTTAACAACCCAAACATTTCCTCATCAGACAGTTTTTTTGTCATCTCCAGATTTTTTTCCATAAACGTTTGGATGGCGTCAAGCAAAGATGTGGAAACAATACTAGAGGAGCAGACAGTCATAAAGCTTGCCCCTGGGGTTGAAGCTGCTCTGCCTACTAGGGACCAAATGATATAACCCTTAAGCGGTTCTGGTTCTGGAGCTTGAACTTTCTCAGGCTCTTCCACCATCTTTTGCTGATCTGGTTCTCCTGCCTCCGTTAAAACTCCATAGAATGTTTTCATATGAATATATATTCTTTGAGTGTTTGGATTATATTTGCCTTGGACGTTACTAAAAAAATTGGGGCTTAATTCGATTTACTCGTCATCCTCTTGTTTATAACCAACCACATGGAATAGGGCCAGATTTAGAATCTTCTGTGGTCCTCCTGGAACTGCTAGCCTTTGCATTTGCCTTCTAGTGGCACCATCTGTCACAAAGTCATCCAAGATAATCACCTTGCGACCCGCAAGAGCTGATAAAGCCTCTGGGGTGATATCCATAAACTGCTTTAGAAACTTTCTGAATCTTGGAATCACATTTCCACTAAGCTTGGCTTTTTCTCCGCCCTTTGTGGTGGTGAGTCTCTCCTTGAGTTTAAGCACTTCATTCTTGGTTCCACTATTTGAGAGTCTGTCAATAAGCTCCGTATCCCATTCAACCTCGTTCCATGTTCTTTTGGTGAAAGCACCTCTGATAACTTGGGGGTTCCAAGTTTTGGCTGGTCCATATGCACTGGAAGGCTCAACGTTGAGCAGAACGTTCATGATTTCATCCAGCACTAGAGATGTGCTCTGCGGGGTAAGAATAAGATCATAGGCGGTGAGATCCACCTGTGGGTGCATTTTAATAAACCCAAGTTCTATTAGAGATCTAATATCCTTTTGGGTTACTGAACCCTGCATATACTTGGTGTCCTCTATCAGGCTCTCCTTGTTGGGAAACTCATAGAGATCCCTTTTTGAGGTTTCCACTGACGTGTCTTTATAGAGTCTTGAACTCACCCTTTTATTGCTGGTAAGGGTTACGCCTTGGTAAACTTGAGGAACCTCACCGCTTTTAGCCAGTCTAAGAAAAATCCCTTTATCCATGCCTTTTAGAAAGGCTTCGAATAGTTGAACGTGCTTCATTGTTTTGTTTTTATATTAGGCCTCTTCTTAGACCTCTAGCTAGAGTTGATGTGTCTTTGATGTCTGCGATTTTTATCACTTCCCCCTTGATCTTTGGAAATGGATCCAGCAGATCCAGATTCATGGGATTCATTTTCATATATGATGCTATCGCCGAGACGGGGGTAACCTTGACGATATCTGAAAAGGTGAAGTCTTTATCGTCATCATCTTTATTGGAGTACTTCTCAATATACATGTCGAATTGAAGGGGATCGTTCTGAATGGAAAGCCCAATATAACCGAGATCCCTCTCACGTCCGCTCGTCCACTTATCCATAATCGTCTTAGTGCCACTAAAAGCTAGGTCAAGCGCTTTGGAGGCTGTGTAGGGATTACCTGGAAAGTAGTGTTGAAGCAGAATGTTGGGGGCACACTTGGGAGTCATGCCCCACCAGAGGCTCGAGCTATCAACGTCATCACTAGCCAGCTCTCCACCTTGACCGCTATCATCCAAAGTCTTCCAGAGACTCTGCTTAAGCAATGCCATCTCACCAAAGAATTCACCCTCGACATCCATGCCTGAGAAATCCTCATACACCAGAGAGGCAAAGTCATGAAAGGTGGGGAAGGCACCATAGTACCAACAGTTTCTAAGGTAGATGATAAATCCGATAGGAGTCACTGCAGAAGGAGCAGATGGAACAGGAGATTTCCCAGCCTCGTTTAAATTGACAAATTTATGTATGTGCTTCATTGTCTTATATATTCACCACCGGCAAGAAGATTTTGCCGCACACATGATATATAAACCATGCGCAATCTAATGCTCTATGAGACATTCTCTATTCCCACAATTTCCACTATCAAGGAGGAGGATATCCCACAGGTGGTGGAGGTGCTCTACACCTCATTTGGACATATTGACACAAGGGATACTATAGCCGCCAAGCTTAGACCGAGGATGCTCAATGGTTTATCACTCAAGCTCTCTATAGACGGCCAAACAGTGGGCTGCTACCTGCTAGCCGAAAAATCCGTTAATGTGTTTATCGATGATATACATAGGGGTGTGCTGAAGGATTTCCCGGCCGACTCCACAGAGATCTACCTGAACGAGCCACTAGGGGATAAAGGCCTTCAAGGCATAGCGCTATCCCTTCTGCCTGAGTGGAGATCCCAAGGGTATGGCAATCTGCTAAAAACTTGGTACTTTAATGATCACAGATTTGACTATGTGTGGGGAGTGCAAGACAAGCGTCTCGGCAATATAGAGGACTGGAAGAAGTCAAGGGACGTTATAGCCGAATCACCCACTCACTTTGCAACACTCAGAAGACTTAATTGATGCCTAGCTTTCTAAGAATAGCAGGATCAACACGAATCTCCATATTAAGATAAGGGGCAATGCCCTTTAGAATTTCATCATAGATGGCGGGCGAATCTTTCACCTCATCTTGTCTAAGCTTCTCCACACCACCTTGAGTTACCACCCAAGTCCAATCTCCGGCCTTGGCGCTGTAGTTCAGAATGATGCCATCGTAATCATTGCCCTTCTTGAGAATAAAATACATGGACTTCTTGATATTGAAGATGTCTTCGATAAACCCTTTAGGTTTTAAGAGATCGGCAAGTTTTTTATAGGCAGGGGATATAACGAAGTTGGCGCCCTGCACACCCAATGGTGCGGACTCGTATAAATGGTATGATGTGAGGTGTTTCATGCTCTTATATATTCTTAGATCATGCCCTTTCTCATGGCACGAGCTAGGGTGGAAATGTCTTTTGCTCCGGTCTTCTGAATCAGCTCATCCCTTCTCGGATGCTCATCTATAAGGTCCTGATCCATGGGATTTGCTTTAAGATAAGAAACTATGTCATCGTCTGGGGTGATATTTGATAGGGCTTGTGTGATTTTTTTAAGCTCTTCAGGATCTGTGATTCTACGATTATTTGCATCCACCGTGAAGTATCTTGCAGTCGCCAGATTTTGAAGATTCTTTGAAAAATTGCCGGGCAAGATGGTGGTGAGGTATTCACCTGAGGGACCCTGCAGAATAACAAATTTGCTATTCTCACGGAAGTAGCTATCCCAAGCTGCTTCTGATGAAAGTTGACCGGCTAGCCACTGCATGCCAACCTCTCTAAGCTTAGCTAAGGCAGCCTCTTTACCAGGTGAACTATAAACTCCAATAATGGTGTAGTCAGAGGGCTCGCTCTCGAAAATGTTATAGTATTTAAGGTGCTTCAAATTAACGAACCCCCATTTTTTTCAAAAGAGATCCAAATCCTTTCAGGTCATTAAAGATGGCGCCTTTAAGCTCTTCGAAATCCTTCTTCCTATAAACTGAGGCTTTGTCATATGCTTCACCGAATGTTTTGGCGTCACCATTAGCAGCAGCCAAAGCCATATTCTTAAGAAGACCGAATGGGGTTACGTCTATTATAGCCTTGATTGATTTTTTACCAACCTCTGAGGTCAATATCTGACCAAGAGCATAAACCTGACCTACTACAGGGGTTGCATATAGTAGACCCTTACCTACAGCCTTCGCGAGTTTTTGCGAGGTTTGAAAATTTCGCTTTGAAAAGAGGTTTTTTGTTACTTTATATGGATCCTTTCCCTTAGGCAGGGAGTCAACAGCCTTATTAAATAGGGCGTCTGGTGTTTTAGTAACGTCTCCTTCGAAAACGAAATCTTCTGAGTTGAACTCAAGATCAAAGTTTTCGTAGATTTGAATGTGCTTCATAAATTCAATTTTTTTTAATCTGCCTTATATATTCTAATCCAGCTTGAAATAATCCCGGATCCACAGGATCTGCGCCTTTGAAAGGGCCCCCTGGACATGAGAGTTCCACCACTCAATGGGAATGAGGTACTGGCCTATATAGATGCCGTGCTCGTCTATGACACCTAAGAGGCTCTGATTGGGAACGGCTTCCTTCAACAGAAAGTACTTGCGTTTACGACACCGGGAGTCAAAGAGAACACCGAAGAGCCGGTTGTCAGAGTAGATCGCACTGCCGGTATGATAGAAGTCACAGTCCAACTTGGGCTTGGGCATGACAGTGCCCTTGGGTAGATCCACGACAGGGAAGGAGAGCTGGCCAAGAATAATAATGGAGTCCTTGCTGCCGAGTTGCTTGGTCCATAGTATCACCTCCTCGGTCTCACCACCCTTTCTATAGAACAGGACCATGGTCTCCCTGATACCATCCTCGTCTCTAATAACGGTCTTGGTGTAGCCCATAGTGGTTGGAATGCCATACACACCCTTTAGGGAGTCTATCTCCCGATTATACTTGGCGATTTTGGGATCCTGAGAGAAGGCACAGACAGAAAGAAGGAGGAACAGAACAAAAGGTCTCATATGCTATATATTATAGGTTACCTATAAGAAGGGCGAGATTGGGATATAGAAGACTGATAAGAACTCGGACCTATTGATAAGACCTACTGATAAGACCTAAAAGACTGATAAGAACTAGAAGACTGATAAGACCTAAAAGACTGATAAGAACTCGGACCTGGCGTTTAGTGAAACGTTAAAGTTCCTCATACGCGAGGCCCCTTAGATTTACCCCTAAAGCCCCTCCCCCAAAATGCCCATTTAGGGGTCCCCTAAGCGGATCCCTCCCCTAGAAGCCCCCTATACACGAGGGGCCTTTAACCCCCCTACCAGGGACCCTGTTTTAACCCCCCTCCATCTTTTTGGAGGGCCCCTATTTCTCAGGAAAGCCAATAAAACCAAGAAATAGATTTGGAAGCGGAACCGCTGGCGGCGGTATAGAGCTAGAGCAAAATCTTTTTCCCTTCCCAACTCCTCCCCACAAAAAAAGCCCCTATCAAAGGGACTCCGTTAGAAAGGTGTTAAACTCCTAGTTCTCCATCTCCAGCATCTCCCTGACTATGGCTTCTCTCTCCTCCCAGCGATCAGCCTCAATCTCTATGTCCTGGGCGTGGAACGAGGGTGAGGGATTCGCCACTGTGCGAGGGGTTATGATCTCCTTTTGGAAGGCCCCTACCAGACAGATAGCACCACCCACAAAAGCCAGGGAGAAGCAAGCTATCTCGCTGGCCGAACCGCCGAAGTGGATAAGCTCCTGGAGGGTCCCAGTGAAAAGCAGGCCCGCAAGGCCGAAGAAGAACGTAGCGAGAATGAAGAGAGTTGATTTCATGATAAGTGGTTTAGAAGGCAAATATACAGCCTTCCTGTGAAATAAAAAAATTCTTTTGGGGTTATTTTTTCAGGTCCTCGATGACTAGATGTATGAGACTAAGCCCACATATCAGATAAAGGACGAGAATGGCTAGGCCGGCGACGGTTTGCATATAGGTGAGTTTTTGGTTTAGAATTTTGGTTCCATAATTTGATCCCTGCAGACCATTACACAATCCCCAACATGTGGTGTAACCTTGAATCTAGCTCTGAAGCGAGGACCGAGGATCCTGCCGTTCACGTCCATGCCTTGCACAATAAAGACACCCTTTATTCTCGTAGGTGTGATCTTTCCGGCCCTTACCAGGAAGCCGTGTCCTTCTGGGTTGTGTGGGTGGTTGGTCACAGTGCAAGCCGTGAAACCGAGGACGAGTAGCATAAAGAGGATTAGTCTCATAGTAGATGATTTAGGGGTTATGTGCATTTGTTTCACAAATGTAAGGGAAAAAACCCAAAGTAAAAAATCTTTTCGGAGATTTATTTTCCGGGCGAGGGGTTGTGCCAGTTTACCCATTTGCCATGGTCGGGATCGTGGGCGCTTATTAGAGTGGCTAGCACAGAGATGATAACGGAAGGATCCTCAGTTTTTAATTCAACGTTTCCGGAGATAGGCGATAAAGCATGCAGAGTCATCGGTTCTGGACTAGAGCCAATTGGTACACTGTAGGTAAACATGAGCCAAAGTCCTTTTAGTGCGGCTGTCTCGGGAACGATGGTTTTCATGGTTCTCTTCTCTGTGAGCGCCCAGGAGCCAATATTGTGTTTTTCCGTCTCAGGGGTTATACCGTGGGTCTCACAGATTTCATCTATTAAGGCCTCAATGTGCTGAACCCCTTTATAGCGACCTTTCCAAGACTTATCCTTAAACATTTGTGTTAGCGTGAATTCGTTCATGACATGTTAAATATAGAGATTATACCCGAAGAATAAAAAAGATTCCAGATACCCCCCTGTTCCCGCCCGCGTGCGCACTATGTTACCATCATACTATGTCAGGACCCACGGTTTAGACACTGGATACCATAAACCACTACACACAAAAAACCCACAGAATCTGTGGGCTGTTATGATTTTAACTGGATCTAAGCAACTGGACCTTGATACTTTAATGTGACTGTAACACCGCTTCCTGCATCGATCTTGGCTTTCTTTCCTTGATTCTTAACCAGGTCAGCTATTGACGTGTTTAGCTTGTCTACAGGAACTTGAATGTATAGCCAACCATCCTTGGTCTTTAAATCGTTTCCTTTTTTGGTCTTATTAGGAAGAAACCCCATCAGCTTTCCAGCAAGTAAACCCGTTGGCTTTGCCTCTGCTAACAAATCTCCAACACGATTTCTTTTGACATTTCTTAGCGCCACATCAAAACCCATCAGACCATAATCCCCTTTGATTGTGTATTTGTGAGTTGTGCCTGGTATCACCGCACCTCTAGCATCCCTTTGCGCTAAAAGAATTGATTTCGGATCTTTCGGATCAGAGAAGAAGTTGATGTTTTTTGGAGTAGCAAGAACACTAAGCAGTGGAATAGCGTCGGCTTCAAATAGCTCCTCACTGAATTGTTCAAATAGTTTTAGGTTTTTCATTTCGTGATTCTTATGTATAGCACTATATATCAAGTTCCTGAAGTGCGATTCAGAAAACGCCGGAAATCTTTTCTGGATTTAGGGCGGCGGAACCGTTGGCGACGGTATTAGGATGTTACTACAAAACTTTTTCCAACCACTTTTTTCCGCTTTTTATGGGAGCAAGAAAAACCCCTATCGAAATAGGGGTCGGTCTTTTTTGGAGCTGAATGGATGGGATATAGCGAGAAGCTGTTGAAAGCGCGGGGGTTACCTCCCACGCATGTTTGTTATTTTTTTCCCCTCACCCTCCCAAGTTGTGGTCTGCCCGATCTCCTTGGCGTCGATGAGACCAAGTTTCTGGATCGTGCGCTCCCAAAGCATGGGCGCAATATAGCGGAGGTCGAAACACGCCACAGTGTCTGATTTTCTCACAACCACTGTGTCTGGCGAGTTCTTGGGAAGTTGTGCGATCACCTTGTCGATAGCGTTGGCGAAAGCGGTTTTTTGTGATTCTGGGGCCTGGTAGGTTAATTTGATAATTCTCATGGTGTTGTTGTTTAGAAGGCAAATATACAGCCCTTCCTGATAGAAAAAAAATTTTCCCTCTAAAAGTTTCGTTAGAGAATACCTTATCCCTTCAGCGGAGGGATCTGCCACACCTCGCCTTACCGTTGGCGGCCTCGAACGGGGTAATAGATCTCGAGCAACTTGTTAATAGGAAACAGATGACAATAAAGTAAAAGATAAGAAGACTAAAGATGGTGAGCTGTCTGTTGGTCATAGTGGGTTGGGTTTAGAAGGCAAATGTAGGGCTTCCGGGTTAAATAAAAAAATCTTATTAAGGCTTTTTCGGGAATCTTTCAAATTCTTAACGATAAATAAGATATGGAAGAAAATTTAATAACACACGAAAAGCTGTTGCTTCAATTTAAGTTTGAAATGAACCACGACGGAAACGATGGTTGGACAAAAGAGCATTATAAAATGATGTATGAGAAGAAGCTGAAAGAAATCGAAGCGATTGGTCATACCGTAGAACCGACGGAGAATAATAAGTAGGAGTTTACATTCCCTGTGATTCTCTTGGATTCCTTAGATTGAATCTGGATTTAGGGGAATCGGAACCGCCGGCGGCGGAATAGAGATAGAGCAGAATCTTTTTCTTAGCCTTTATCTATTTCCACAAACTCCACGTCCACGAGGGTTTCTAAGTTGTCTATTTCCATCTTCTTGTGTGATTTAGAGACAAATATGCTCACATTGTGTGAACCGTCATCATCTGTAAAGCCAAAGATAGCAACGAGCGTATTACCGCTCATAGTGTATGTAGAAGGAGATTCATCACCCTTTAAATATTCCATTCTAATCCGGTCAAGTCCCTCCCTTATCCACTCATTTATTTGGTCAGCTCCCACATCCGATCCCTTTCCAAAATCATACCATTCACTCGATTCCGGGTACTGGGTCATCTCTAAAGCTTTTTCAAATGGGATCTTTTCCATGTTATAGATTTAATGTGTTATCAATTAGCCCCCGGTTTCGCTCGCGTGCGCAGTATGTTACTACTATACTATCTAAGCTTAATCCATTTGCCTCTCTCGGGATCGACGGAGCCAATTAGAAAGTAGATATAAGCGATAAGAGCGTCAACGTCCGAGGTTTCGAGGATGTGCTCATGTCCAATTTTTTTGAATTTATTTATTGTCTTTTCGTAGATTCTACTATGAAGTGAAAACGTGGGATATGATTGGGGTGTACAGAAGACAGATAGATACAGACTTTCTGTTCGAATTTCAAATCGTCTTTCCACGTTTCCTGTATGCTCTTCGTAGCATTCTATTCCTCCGTCCTTATCCAATCCATAAAAGAAATCAGATAGCTTGGAAATGCCATTCAGTAAACCGCTGGATCCGTATATGCCTCTCAAGTAAGCGGCTTCCTTCTTGTGCGATTCTCTTAATCTTTCTAGGTAAGATATACTCATGACGCTAATGTAAACCGTTGTTACGGAGTAAAAAAATAAACCCACGGTTTAGCGATAGAGCATCTGGAAAAATAATCCAGGGTTTTATCCAGTGATATCCAGGTTTGATCCAGGCATTATCCTGGATTTGCAGCCGCGGAACCGTTGGCAACGGTATTACCCAGAGACAGCTTCGAAATGTCTACAAAAATCTACAGCAACAAAAAAGGTCCTTGGAAAAGGACCTTTGTGTATTCACCAACCATAAAACTATATTTTCTCGAAGAAGTCTTTAACGTTCAGTTTGGTTTGGGCTAAAACCATTTCCAAGCAATCGGGTCCGAAACCGCTGTTGATTGACTCGGGGTGAGTGAGAGGAAGTGCGCAACGGCAGCAACGACCTTCGTGAAGAAGTGAAACTCGCTTCTCTCTTAGGACCGTGGGGTTTTGCACTGAGTGGAATAACCAAGCCATAACTCGACCGAGCTGAGAATTAGAGGGAGCGTGCTTGCTCAGCTTCAAAGTCATGGTGTCGGTAAAGAAAGTGCCACCGAAGATGAAACCGGTGGTCTGGTCGCCCAATAACGAAACGTTAACGAAGAAGATGGGCAACTTCTTCTTGCGGTCTTGTCTGTCGCGGGCTTGCTTAACCTTAACGGTCATGTGAGTGCCCGACGCAGTGTTCTGAAAAGTAAGGGTTGAATTACCGGCGAAGAAAAGTTCGCGGAGACGGAGGGGGTTGACATTAGAACGAACGATTTGCTTTTTCATGGTGGTGTGTTTTAGAAGGCAAATATACAGCTCTCCCACCAAATAAAAAAATATTTTCACTAAAAGATTCGTTAGTAGCTTGGACCAACGATCTCGTTATAGTGAGCTATGAAATAATCAAGCTCCTCTTCGGTGAAGGTGTTCTCTTCCCTATCGAAGGGGTGAACCTCGTGGAACCAATCCAAGGCCTCGCCGTTGATCTCTATCTGATCTATGATAGGACTACCGAGCGAGCCCCGACAGATCGTTAGAGTATCGTTGGTGTTCTTGAAGATGAGGACGTCTCCGCCCAGCACTTTATAGTTAAGCATGCTGCTGATTTTTAGAATGCAAATATAGGGTATCCCCTCCGGATAAAAAAATTATTCTGAGAATCTAACCGTGACGTAAATGTTGTGGGGTTCGTACTCGCTGCTACCTACGAAACCGGGGGAACAAGGACACATTGAACATCCGCAGTCTTGACGCCATCCCCATTTGTCCCCACCAATCCGGTCAAATATACCTTTGTGATTCTTACTAAGGTCTTCAATAACCAGCGGAACGATTTCCTGTTTGAAGAATTTATATGGACGTTGACGACGATTATAAAGTCCTTCCAATACACTCTCTCCCTCGGGGAAGATATAGATCTTAGGAAGATGCTTATACTTTTCGCCAGATCTTCTTTCGTAGGCTCTAACCTGGATTTCTTCAATTTCGAATTTCATGATGGTTTGGTTTAGATTACAAATATAAAGAATCCTATCCGGATAAAAAAATTAATTGGAATGAAAAAAGGAGAGCACCATAATAAAGAACTTTGTTATGTAATACATGCTAACAACTGCAGTCAGAACCTGAAAGGCTAAAAAGGCTTTGATTAACGAGACAATGAATAATTTTGATAACTGTTTCATGGTGTTTTGTTTTATAGGTTAAAATTAAGGATTCTTCCTAGGATAAAAAAATAAAAACACCAAAAAATGCCTTCGCGCGGGAGTACCTTAGTACTATACTATCCAAGGCTTTACACTTTCCGAAGATTCCAGTTGACATATTTCGATGCTGTCTCCGGGCAATACCGTCGCCAACGGTTCCTGGTGGTTTCTTGGATTACTTGAGGATTTACCACGCACACAAAAAAAGAGTCCTGAAAAACAGGACTCTTAAAACAACCACCGAGTTTTTGCTATGCAAAGTTTTTGAATTTGTGGAATTTTTTAGCGAGTTCGAAAACGTTGAAAGGAATTTCGTTATCCTCCATATACTTCTTAAGCAGGTCCATATCTTTTTTCCCAATGGATTTCATGGCAGCAAAAGTCATAACGATATCCTCCCCTTCTTTCATGCTCTTTAGAATTGCCTCTGACGCATTCTTAGAGAAAACTCTTGGAGACGGAGAAGAGCATTTAACACCCACTTCAAATTTCCAGAATAACTGTTTTGTTGGTTTAAACACAACAGGAAGTCCCATAATTCTTGAGACTGCATAAATGTGTTTGGTCGTAGTTCTGCTATACTTCCCATACTCCAGAATCCTATCATTCTCAATTTTTCCAACCACTGTTTCGTAGCTGATTATCTTATTTCCCTTGATCCAAAGATTATCCTTAATCTTTAATGCTCCAGGAATAGTGTTTGTTTTTGACATAGTTTGTTGTTTAGAATCCAAATGTAAAACATCTTTCCCAAAGAAAAAAATCTTTTTGGAAAAAATCCTACAGTGGAAAAAACTTTTCCGATTCGGCTGTCGCGGAACCGTTGGCGACGGTTTATGGATTCGTACACGGAAATTCTCTGGGAAACAAAAAAGGAACTCCGAAGAGTTCCTTTCTAACAACACACCATAAAGAGTTTTACAGCGGAAAGTTAGTGGGCAGAATTACATACCCATCTTGAGTTCCGAAAATGCTTCTGTTCAGTTTGGCAAAGAAAACTTTGATTTTTTTCATTTGTTTTGTTTTTAGGTTTAGGTTATAAAAGTAAGGAATTTGGTTGAGGAAAAAAAATTATTCTTCATCTTCTTCGTCATCATAAACATCTGGAAAAAGCTGTCCACAATTTGAGCATTCAGTTTCCTCGTGCATACCATGACCTACACGATCATCAACCATTCCAAATTTTACTTCTGCGTCGCAGCATTTGCTTAGTACCATATTTTTTTTATTTTTAGGATTAGAATGTGACATTGCAATCAACTTGTTTAACCACACGACAAACACTTTCGTAGTTAATCACTCTAACAATTCTCTTAACGAATTCCTCTTTGGTTTCTTTCTTGGATAGTTTCTCTATGGGAAGCGTGCATTGGAGATTGCTGAGCGATAATCCCATACCGCTGGAACCGTGGCCTCCATAGAGATTATAATGGACAGACCCGTCTTCAACGCGGCAAATAAGAGTTTTGGGGTTACCCATTGAATCTTTTAAGTGTAAGTGGCAAAGTTTCATGTTAGTTTGTTTTAGAATCCAAAAATAAGGAAATCCCCTAAGATAAAAAAATCCTAGGGGATTTATTTTCGTTAATGCTAAGCGAAATAGCTTGATGTTATTTCCTCAACCAGCTCCCTTACTCTGTCAGAATCAAGTTTTATCCGGTCAATGCAAATCGCTGTTCCATCCAGACTCAGATCAAAATCATCTAAATCCATCTCCGTGATATTATCAACTATGTTCTCAGCCACTTCATCGATAAACTCCTCCATGTCAATCAATACTGTGGGAGACTCCTGATTGAACGTGCCCTTTATCTCGGATATGATTTTTATCACATCATCCTTTGAGAAGACACTGCTTTTTGAATCTTTAACATCCTTTAGAATTCCGTCCATCTTTTGAACGGTTTCTGTCGCCAGCATCATCTGGCTAAATTTGTTTACTTTTTTGGGTGCTGCTTTTTTAGCTACTTTTTTTGCCATG
>Ga0136644_10000039_pt1 | contig 92689 bp, 100 predicted proteins | sample C_130820_EF_Meta_FD_94780 | JGI IMG/M metagenome (GOLD analysis project Ga0136644, IMG submission 94780) | Freshwater microbial communities from Lake Croche, Canada to study carbon cycling - C_130820_EF_MetaG (v2) (version 2) | ecosystem: Environmental > Aquatic > Freshwater > Lake | place...
AAAAGCTAAAAAGGAATATCAAAAGCTAAAATAAGTTTATCTACATATTTTATAGTTTCACTATAACCTCCTATAAATTTTTTATCATAAAAAATTATAGGAAACGTTTTTACTTCTACATTAGATATTTCTTTAATATAATTTAAAAAATTTTAATAAATTTAAACAAAAAAAAGTAAGTAATAAAAATTAAAAAATTAAAAAAAAAAAAAAAAAAATAAATAGTGAAAAAGATAAAAAAAAAAAATTAAAAAAACAACTAAGTCAAGTAGAAAGTCAAGATAATGGAGCTGACTTAATGATAGAACAATATAAAGAAAACTATAATATTCAACTATTATCTAATGTTACAATAGTAATAGGAATAATAATCATAATTATATTATTATTTTATATTTTTCGTCCTCCTACTGTGAATAATGCAGTATAGTTTTCTATAGATTTTCTATTTTAATAGTAAAATAGAAAATGTTTAACATTAATCATATTTATAATCAAAACCAAAAATTTATCATTCAAAAAAAAATACAAGAATATATAAATATATCTATTAAAAAATCAACTCAACGAATAAAAAATAAAAGATTAAATGAATTAAATAAACTTATTACAAATTCTTATAATTATACCGGAAATGGAATTTTAGGTATAAAAGTGATACAATTTATAATGCATAATATTTATTTCATTATCAAAACATATATAAAATAATGTTTTTCTTTTATAATTATATATATATATAAATAATGGGTATAATGAAAAATTCTAATGTATTATATCTTTCTAGTATTTTAGTATTAACTTTAATAGTATGTCCTTTTTTAGGAGGGACATGTGTTAAAGAAGGATTTTTAACAGACGACGATCTAACACAGCTTATTTTCAAGTTTACACCTCCAAGTAATATAAGTGAAAATGATATAAATTCTCAACTACAAAATATATTAAATATAGTTTATAAATTTTCACCTTCTTCTCCAGAACAACAAAAAGTCGTTCTTTCTTCTGGTTCAAATGTGCGAGCAAGAGTAGTTCAAGACCCACAAACAAACAAGTATGCTATTTTACTTGAGTTACCAATTGGTCGTAACTCAGATGGTTCTACTTCTTATGTTCCACTTCCAATTGGAAGTGATAATGCAAACTCATCTAACTTATTAACTAGTGCCGTATTTGAATTAAAATTTGGTTTTGGACCAAAACCAGAGCCAGTACTATTTGCAAAAATATCACAACTAAACAATAATAAATATCAAATTACAATACAAAGTGCAGCTCCAAATAATCCATTACAATTAATATTTATAGGTAATGTAAATGAAAACAAGTTATATGTTAATGACGTTGATGTTGGAATTATGTCTTTAGAACAACGCAAAAAAGAATACCAAAGTAAAATGATTGACTATGAAGCTGCATATGCAAGTTATATTAAACAAATACATTCAGATACTAATGACTATATAATTCCTGTTTGTACTGGAACAGATGGTTTTTTATATTACTATGATTATAATTCAAGTTCTTTTGTAAAAGTGAATGATAATACATCTGGTTCTGGTTATAAAAGTATATCTACCTCATATGATCAGTTAGGGTTGATTGGTATTTCTAAAAGTGATAATAGTACATATGTTAAGTCTAATTTTATGGCAAATTGGATAGGTCCAACTCCAACAAATTCAGTTAGTTCTATTTCAGTTACTCAAAATAATACATTAGTAGGTGTTGGTAAAAATGGACAACTAGTTGTTAAAAATGATATAAACTCACCCGAACAATGGTCAAATGCTACAAATCCAAGTGAAGCAGAGTCAATATTATCGGTTGCAGTTGCTTCAGATGATAGTATTTATATGTTAAGTAGTAACAGTTCAATATATAAAAAGTACAGTAGTTTAGACTTACAAGGACAGAAATGGGAATATGTATGTTCTGGTTCTATTAATGGGGTTAATTTTTCTTTTATAACAATTGGATTTGATGATTCAGTTTATGCAATTGGAACAAATGGTAATTTGTATAAGGGGAATGGTACTTTTTATGATTTGGGAAATACTAGCTGGACAGTTATAAATAGTAATATCAAACTTACGAGTGTTGCAATTGTATATGATATGCCAAATAAACAAAGTAGTGCTTCTAATGGTTCGGCACAAGATAAATTATTATTATTAAATTCTCTTAATCAACAGTTATTATCATTGAATGACAGTATTAGATCTAATATAGGTGAGTTTATGAATCCTAGAATACAAAATAACAAACAGGTTTTAGGTATCAATGGTGGAATTCTTACTGGTAGTTATATGAAGTTATTAGAACAAAGAAAGAATATTACTAATTTGATGAAGCATTATAATGATGTTAATCAAAATAATAACGAACTAGCTGTACAAGCAGACAAAAGTAATTATAACTATACCATATGGTTAACTATTGCAATTGTTACAATTGTTTTAACCATAAAATATGTCGCTTTCCCTGAAAGCGGTGGTACTGTTATTGGTATTATTTTATGGGCTGTTTTTATATTATCTTTAGTTTTTGCAACAATTAATATGAGTTCTCCTGTTGGAGTTGTAATATGGCTAATTTTAATTATAGGAGTTCTTATGATGAAAACAAAACTAATACCATCTATATAATTTTATAACTTTATTCCATTAAATTTATAAAAGGCAAAATAATGATGGAATACCAAATATATATTTTGAGTACCAAACTTTAGGTTTAGGGTTAGGGTAGGGTTAGGTTAGGATTAGGGTAGGGTTAGATTTGGTACTCAACTTATAAATTTGGCTTTTCATAATTTACATGCCTTTATAAAATATAAAATAATAAATTTTATTTTTTTGTGTGTATTTATATTAATAATGACTGATTTTGATTCTAACAATACACAGAATCTAGGAAATAAAACGAAATCTAAAAAAACTATACAAAAACAAATAGATACAGAAGGTTTTGTTAGTGCTTTTGCACAGTCTTATAATAATGAAATGAGCACAAATAAAGCACTTTCAGACTCTGTTGACCTTAGGTATCAAGATCCAAGCGAAGTACAATCAGCTGTTCAGCAATACCAATATTTAAAAACTCAATTTAAGAGTCTTTTAGAAAAATACAATACATCGCAAGCAACTTTAATGGGAAAAACGACTGGTTATGTTAATAGTAAACCAGCTTTAGGAACAAATGTATTTGTTTCTGATATAGCAAATAATGGTATGAGCTCTACTTATATTGGAGCATATAACGATACAGGAGCATCTGCAATGAATTTTTTACACGGTGGAGAACCTATTTATGATGCGAAGTCATGTCAAGAGTCTGCACTTTATTTAGGTGCGAAATATTATGGACTACAATCTGGTAATCGAACAACTGAAACTGCAAAGTGTGCGGTAAGTAATGACTTAAGTACGGCTCAAAAATATGGTGTTGCTAAAATAGGATGTAGTCAAGATCCAAAAGATATGTACCAATACGGAGGAACTAATTTGAATGCTGTTTATAAAACGCCAATAACGGCAAGTCAATATATTGGAACTTACAATGATACTTGGGATAGAAGAATACCGCTTTTAAATAATGGTAGTCAAACTTTTTCATTTGATGACTGTAAAAAACAAGCACAAGATAAAAACTACAAATACTTTGCATTACAAAATATGTACAACCTAAATGGAGGACAATGTGGTTTAACAAATGATCTTGCAAAAGCTACTTCATTTGGAGAATCCAAAAGTATTAATGTATTAAGTGATGGACGAAAATATGGAGGTGGTTGGGGGAATGCAATTTACGAAAATAAAAGTTATGTTTATGTGCCACCAACCGCAGCTAAAGCTAAGTACATTGGAAACTTTGATGTAGATTTGGCTGACTGGCAGTCTATTAAAGCAGAACGTATGAGCTATGATCAGTGTTTAGATTTAGCAGTTAAAAATAAAGCAAAATATTTCAATTTACAAAATGGATTTTCAACAAAAACAGCTCAATGTGGATTTTTCAACAAAACAAATATGATAGATCCAAGTACAGGGGCTTTAAATCAATCTAGAATAAATAAAAATGTAAATATTTTAGACGACGGACATGAATATGGAGGAGTTTGGGCAGAGGCTATTCATGAAATAAATTATGATGTTGTTAACAATCCTCCTCCTCCTCCTCCTGCTCCACAAGTTCTCGCAGAAAATAATACTCCTAGTTATATTGGTTGTTTTAAAGATGATCCAACTTCTAGAGCAATGCAAAATTCTAAAGCTTCTTCTGCTTTACAGAATGATTTGAAACCTGTATACGTCGTTGCGGATACTAGTAATAGTGATGCATATATTTTATGGCTTTGGAAATGGGCGAAAGGTTTTCCAGATAGAACTGCAAAATGGATATGGTATATTCCCAATTCAGCTGCCTATGGTAGAGGAGTTGAACATAATGGGGAAAGACCTGGTCCAGTAGTTTTTCAGTATACATACAATAGTCCTAGAACTTCTGTTGTTGCAACAAAAATTTATGTTGCAGTAGATGATTATGCAACAATTTACATAAATGGAAATAAAATAGTAAATGATGAACAAGACTATGCTGAGGCAGGGAAAGTTTTTATTTATTCCGCGATGTTAACCCCAGGTGAAAATCTTATTCAAGCTGTTTGTGTAAATGCTTGGGGTCAAGCCGGGTTTGCATTAACATGTATGGATTCTAATGGCAATGTTTTGTTTAATACAAATGATAGCTGGAAATATTCATTTAACAGTAATATTAAACCAATAACTATAGACTCAAACTATTCTGTTGCGAGTTGTCAAAAAGTAGCTCAAGATGGAGGGTTTGCTTATTTTGGACTTCAAGGTGGTGCAAATGGAACATCTCAATGTTGGGTTACAAATGATATTAATAAAGCAAAAAAATATGGGGAAGCATCTGCAACCATTAAGTTTTCAGATGGTAATAACTATGGTACTGACTGGGTTAATGCAATATATAAAGTTAATAATCCTGGGTTTTTACAAAATGTAGGAAGAGCAGGTTATATTGACCCACAAACTAAAGTAGTAACTCCATATCCAGATTTTATGATATCTAAAGGGGAAACTTATACACTCCTTAAAAATCGGAATTATGATGGTAGCAATATACAAAGTAATCCTATAAGAGGATCATCAGTAGAACAGTGCAAAGAAGCTTGTAATAATGACGATAACTGTGATGGGTTTGTATTTGACAATTCATCAAAGAACTGTTACCCAAAAAGCGCTATAAGAGACTATACTAATACTTATCCTAATAAAAATACAGACATTTATTATAGGGGACCTAAAATAGTCAATAATGCAAGTTGTAATAGTGAATTCTCTAGTATAGATAGTATTGAATGGCAAAATATGCAAAAATCAAATTCTCTTATGACACCTGAAACAAAATGTAATTTAGCTAAATTAATAGACCCAAATGTAATGGATGTTACACAACTAGGTACATTATTAGAAATGTTGTCTGCTCAAATTATAGAGCAAATACTTATTTTGAAAAAATATAATGTTGATGTCATTTCTCAAATGGGTTTAGATCAACATTTATTAGATGAAAATTTGAATGAATATATGTTACTTAATCAAAAATTTGAACATTACAAAAAATATGAAATTAAACATATTAACAATGTTTTATCTGATACAGATACAGTTGTTTTACAAGAAAACTATGGTTATATTTTTTGGAGTATTTTAGCAATAACAGTGATAATTATAACAATTCACTTTATAAAAAAAAAGTAAAACAACTTTAATTATATATATTATCTTCATATATTCTATATATAATGTCTAGTTCAACTTATGAAATGAGCGCCCAATTAATAGTAGATATTCAAAAACTTCAAGGTATAGAGTTAGATCTATTTAATAATTTAGAAAATGGTATCGCAAATAAGACTTTATCGACTGATGACCAGAATAAGCTTATTGAACAAATTAACAAAGTTTCTGAGATGAGAGTAACTTTACATAAAAGTTTAGACGAAATGTATACTTATTATGAAGGAACATCATCAGAACTATCTGTCATTCTAGGGGAACAAATATCAACATTGTCTATTGTTGAAAAAGAGTTAACACAAGCCAAAATCAGATTGAGAGAAATTGAAGAAGAAAAGAATAACAAGTTAAGATTAGTTGAAATTAATACTTACTATGGACAAAGATATGAAAACCATACAGATATTATGAAAATTGTTTTTTATATATGCATTCCAATTATTATCGTTACCTTAATATTTAATGCAGGATTTATTTCTTCAAATATATATGGTCTTATTTTTGGTATCATTGTAATTATTGGTGGAATTTTTTTAGGTAGAAAAATATATGATTCTATGAAGCGTGATAAAATGAATTTTCAAGAGTATGATTTTGGAGACATACCTGTAAATGTAGATAAAAGTGACCCTAGTGGAAATTTCCCTTGGGACGGCATTGGTTTTACCTGTGTAGGTCAAGATTGTTGTGATACAGGTTATACTTGGTGTCCTGCGCCTGTAAATATGTGTAAGTCTAATTCAAGTTTACCTGATGGTGTTTTACCATATATTCCTCCTAAACAAGATGCAAATAGTATGAGTTTTTTTGACCAAATTACTTATGATCCTACTAGAGCAAATACTCATTTTGACATTAAAAAAGATGTAATTGACCAATCATATATTAAAGGGGGAAATTGGACTCTTGGTGATACTGTTAAAAATACACGTAAATATGCTAGTAACTTTGTGTATGGAACTTCATTCACGCCACAAGGGCCATAACTCAACAAAAGTTTTTAATATTATATTTTTATATGAATAATAATATAGTAGTAATATAACATAAATGTCAACTTCAAATATTTTAGAACAACAACAAGTAGATATGTTAAATAATGTGAATAAATTAATAAAACAATCATCAGATTCTATTTTGTGTGATACAAATTGTCAACATGAAAAAAAAATAAATGAAGCAAAACAAACTTATATCAACGCACAAAAAAATTTAAAAACTGCCCCACAACAATTAAAAAAAGCAAAATTAGATTATATTACTATTTTAGATGGACAGTCAAAAGCGAAAAATTATATTCTTGAAGAAGCTACAAATGAAGCAAATATACTAGTTAGTACAACTAAAGAAATTTTTGATAAAAAAATGTCAGAAACAGTGCATTTAACAAATACATATAAAAGTTTATTTTATAATTTCCAAAGTATTACTGAACTATATAAAAAATATCTTGAGGAAAATTTTAAAATTTTAGAAAGGATAAATTCTTTAAACTCAGATACTATTACCAATGACCGTAAATCATATTATGAAAAACAAGGTTATAGTAACCTGAAATGGTGGTACACCTTTTTAATTTGGACTTATTTTATATCTATCTTTATATTTGCATTATGTATATTATTGTCTAGAAGTAGATATGGATACATTAAAAATATAATTATTTTATTTGCTTTTATTATTTACCCATTTTTTATTAACAATATTATATTGTTTGTTGTTGGAAGTATTACCAAAGCTTTGCGTTTTTTACCAAAGAACGCTTATACAACTTTATAAAATAATAAAAAATATATATATTTTTTATTATTTATACTTGTAGATATGTTTCCTATTTATATTTGTATTAAAACTCATCGATATCGTCTTCTGTTTCAGGATAAGCAATTCTTATTCCACGCCATCCATCTTTTTTGCAAGTGCCAAATTTTTTATCCATGTACTCATATAACTCTACGCCTTTTGGCATTTTTTTTCCAGAGCCCTGCTGATCTTCAAACCATCTTTTAAATTGTTCACATAATTCTCTCTTCCCAATTTTATTCATTTTATCTCCTGGTTTTACTTTAACAACCATTTCATTTACAAATCCAGCAATATGATCTTGACATTGACGATATTTATTTGATGCAGACATAACATCATCACAGTTGTTTACAATCCCTTGATTTTCAAACGCAAGTTTTACTAACATGCTCGCAAATGTAGGAGCCCATTTTGATAATTTTTCTTTCAAAGTTGGATCTTTTGGGAAAATATATTCTTTTTCTTCATTTGTAGAATTTTCAGAATTATTCGTATTACTTTTGAAATCCTCCGGATTTACAAATTTCGATTTGAAATTACAAATACGAATACGTCTCCATGTTCCATCATCATTACTAACAATTTCAAATAGAGTATTTGTACAAACAACTAAATGAAATTGAATCGAAATTTTTTCAGATTCTTGATATAGTGCACGAGCTTGCATTGTCGAATCACCTGTTAACTGTTTCATTACACCTTCATTTATCTTTGCGTCTTTTGAAGGTTCTTGCATAACTGCATAACGAACACCTTTCAATTGAACTATTTCTGAAGATGTTCCTCCTACACCTACTCTTTTCTCAGTAACTAAAGTTACAGGAACATTACCAGCATATTCACCAAGCGTAAGTGTCATCAAATCTGTTAGTAATGACTTTCCATTACTACCATTACCACGATATATATTAAATGTCTGATTTATATTTTCACCAATCAATACGGATGCTAAATGATCCCACATATATTTATTAAGACCTTGTTCTGGAAATAATTGCTCCATAAATGTAATAATTTCATTTGAAATATTTTTGTTTTTTTCTTCATCAAAAGGAATATAAGGAATCCCGGTTGTTTTTGTAATATAGTCTTGAGGATAACCATCTCTAAATATTTTATTTTTAAGATCTACAACTCCATTTGAAAAACACAATAAGTATCTATTTTCATCCATTTTTTTATTGAATTCTTCGTCATAAAATATTTCCGCAGCCTCCTTGAAAATGTTACTTTTATCATTTGATCTTTTTAGCTTTGGAGTCAAATCTGTGATTTGTCTAATTTTTGCTTTCAACTGTATATGTCTATCATCTTCAGGAAGGTATTGACCTGCTTCAAATAAGTATGCATTCATTTTTTTCAAATATATGTTATACATTTGTCTTGATATTGATAATCTCAGTGAATGACCCAAGTCTCTTTCCCAATGATGATCTTCAAATTTGTACCATATTTTATTTACTATACTAGTGCATACATATTTATCTTTGAACATTTGATATAATACCATTCCAAAGTCGTAGTCTGTCGGTACTGAAAGAGTTTCTTCAATAAAATGATCAATAGTATTTTCTTTTACTTTTTTATATTCTTCAAATGCATCTTGTTTTGCCCAATATAATATTGAACGTTTTGTAATACCATCTGGTCTATCCTTAATTTTTTTCCATCGATCATATAAATATGGAATACTATCATAGTCAAAGTCTGTTGCTTTACTTCTTAACATAACCCATGATAAGAATAAACGACTGTCTGTATGTTTCAACGCAAACGCTACCTGTGTATTAAGTAAATGTGATCCAGGCTCCCAATATTTTGCAGGTAAAATTTGAGTATACTCGTGAACCTCTTTTATATGATACTCACTCAACGTTAACTCTTTGAAAGTATTATCTAATGCTTTTTTCAATATTTCTGCATTTTTTATATCGGTTAATGAAATGCAGTTACTTGAGTCTTCATCTTCGTTTTCTACTAATAACCTGAATTTTGTATTATTATATGACTTTTTTGGTTTTGGTTTATTCTTCAATTCTTCTTGATATTTCTCTCTAAATTTTGGATTTATCTCAAATACAGGATGTTCATCATATTGAGCAGATAATTTATGTAAATCTCTTGACAAATCTATTTCTGAGCATTTTTTTTCCTCCATCATAAATTCACCATCAGTATTATCATATGTAATCAAGTAATATTGAGTTAATTCATAAGCCATATTACCTGGTTTTCTTGAACCATAAACTTGCCAACCTATTTTTCCTGTACTTATTCCTTCATCTAAAACAGCATCCCAGCTATTTATTATTGGTAATTCACTCCATATTTCACCAATTTTTTCCAATACTTTCTTACGTAATAGTTCTTGCATAGTATGTTCCATTTGAATACCAATAATAATATGAATACCGTCTTTTGTTAAGGTTTTATCTTCTAACCTATTTACATGCGGTTTTTCAAAAACATAAATAGGAAATGGTTTGTTTTCTACAAATGTAAAGAATTCCTTAAGTATTTCCAAATAGGCTTCGTTGATAATATCTATTATATGTCCTTTCGTATGTTGACGTGTTTCCACATCATAACTATATCTAAAATCAAAATCAATTAATATTGGACTATTTTTTTCTAGTTGTTTTTCTGTCAAATGCTCTAATTTTTTTTTCACAAAAACAGCTTCATAATAATGTTTCCAAAATGTAGGCATCATTTCTTTTGGAATAATATAAGATCCACCACCAACTGTTGTTCCTGATGATTTATCTGGTATTCTTGAATGTGTATATTGTATTTTAACACCTTCTCTCTTTTCACGATTCGTATTATGCTTAGCAAGAAATTCATTTAAATCTGAAAATTGAGATTGTTGCTGCTGATACATCTTTATATTGGTATTATATATGGATATTTTTCTATTTCATTTTTTTTTATTTCATTTTTTTTTAAACAATATATTTAACTATATAAAGTTAAAAATATGTATATTTATAATGTCATCAGAAAAAATGAGTATTATCACAAAAGAAACAATAACTAGGCTTTTGCGTGATGTAAAAAGTATTATTAAAAATCCTTTAACCGAAAATGGTATTTATTATACTCATGATGATGAAGATATGTTAAAAGGTTATGCACTTATTATTGGTCCAAGTGACACACCTTATTTTGGCGGTAATTATTTTTTTGAAATACATTATCCAACAAACTATCCACATAGTCCTCCTCATGTCGTTTATTGCACAAATGGAGAAAACATTCGTTTCAACCCAAACTTGTACACAAGTGGAAAAGTCTGCGTATCTATTTTAAATACATGGAGAGGAGAACAATGGACATCATGTCAAACAGTATCAACATTATTATTAACACTTTGTACATTATTATGTAAAGATCCTTTATTGAATGAACCTGGTATTACCAAAACACACACAGATTTTTTGAACTATACTAAAATTATTGAGTATAAAAATATTGATATTGCTATTTTACAAATGATAAATAAAAAACATGGAATTTTTCCCGAAAAGTTTCATTTTTTCTATCCAATAATGAAAGAAAATTTTATTAAAAATAGCGAAACTTTATTAAAATATTTAGAAGATGCATCAGTAAAACAACCAAAGTTGGTTAAGTTAACTACTGGATTATATACAATGAGTAATATTAATATCGATTATCCAAAACTATTAAACTCTTTTAAAGAAACATTAATTTCAATTAAATAAAAATTGAATTAAATAAATAATGTAAAAGTATATTATATAATTCAAAATGCATTTCTGCTCATCATGTCAAAATATGTATTATATAAGTATTGATAGTGAAAATACAAATAAGTTAGTTTATTATTGTAGAAATTGTGGCACAAAAGATACTTCAATTAATACGAATAATGTCACTGTTTCAAAAGTTCAAATGTCAAAAGGAGAAAATAAATTTGAGCATATTATTAACAAATATACAAAGTTAGATCCTACATTACCACGAATTAATAAAATTCTTTGTCCTAATTCTGATTGTTCTACGAACATGAATAATGATCCTAGAGAAATTATATATATAAGGTATGATGATATTAATATGAAATATGTTTATTTATGCTCAACATGTGACACTGTTTGGAAAACAGACGAACAAAAATAAATAAACCTTTCTAAAAATATAAATTTAAACACATTTATTTTATTATGAAAAATATTTTTATAATAAAAAATTGATTATATATATTTAAAAGTATCTTTAGTTAATATAAATAAGAAATGTCATCAAAAGAACAAGAAGAAGTAAGTTATTCTAGTGATGAAGAGGAAGATGAAAACAAAGTATCTTCTGATGTAGAAGAGGAAGAAGAGGAAGAACAAGAAGAGGATGATGTGAGTATTCCAGAAAATAATAGTGAAAAAGATGATGATAACATGGATGAAGATGAAGACGAGATTTTAGAAAATAATGGTAACTTCATCCCTCAAATGAGTGACACAGAAGAAGATGATGAAGATGACGATGAAATGAATGAAACATATTTACAAAAATTTAATGCAGAAGTTAATAATAACTATATTGTTGATTTTCATCCTGAATGTACTATAAATAACTATGATGAAATTTCTACATTAACAAAAGTTGTGAGAGATAAAAATAATAATATTATTGATAAAATTCATCGAACAATACCATTTCTTACAAAATACGAAAGAACAAGAATTCTTGGTCAACGTGCAAAACAAATAAACTCTGGTGCAAAAGCATTTGTAAAAGTTCCTGAAAATGTAATTGATGGCTATTTAATTGCAGAATTAGAACTTTCTCAAAAAAGATTACCTTTTATTATTCGCAGACCATTGCCAGGAGGGGGGTGTGAATATTGGAATGTAAAAGACCTTGAGATTATATCATTTTAAAAAATAAAAAATATGATGCGTTTATTTAATTTACATATTTTATAATTTTCATTATTTTTATCATGTGTTTTACATTATAGCTAGTTTATGTAAACTAATATTATTTTATATTATTTTTTCTACTTTAAATATGTAAACAAGAAAAATATATGTACTAATTATAAATGGAAAATACAGATAGACGAATGAATCTTAATTTTATTAGTGAAAAATTGTTAGAAGAGTTCAATAATAATAAAGAACCGTCCGATAATTTTTCTTCACGAATAGTTGGATTAGATGAAAGTGATGAAACTTATGAACCTGAAAAAAAAGTTATTATTTCAAATAATGGTGTTGATTGTTATTCATTAAAACAGCCGACTTTTGATGAATTTGACAGAAAGTATGTTATTTTAGGTGGACTAAATACCAAGTGTAGTAATAGTAAAGGCAGTGGAACAAAAAATTTATTGAATGTTATACGTTTTGGGAAAAAGTACAATTATGATATATTTGACTTATATAACATAGCAGGAATTCAATTTATTTTAGGGAACGATTTGGTTGAAGTAAATTTAACTTTTTTAAAGTTATTAATAAACGGAAATTCTTGGTATTCTCAATTTGGTTTTGAAAGTGACTTTTCTAGAGAATATCAAAATGATTTTAAAGAATACATCAATATGACGTTTGAAGAATTTATTGAAAAATACAATGAATTCATAGATACAGATAGAGATAAATTTATGGAATATTTTGCAAGTAAAAGTCCAGAAGAAAAAATGGAAATGAAAGAACAATTCCGTGAAGATATTACAAAATATATCGAACTTTTGAAACTTTGTAATTCAAATCCAATTCAATCTATAGAAAGTACAAAAATAAAAGATTATTTCAATAATCTACAAACTTGCATTTATCATATGCGTAAAGAACTAGAAATGAATAATATAGATGTACCTATGTTTAAAAGTATAATAAAAAGTATAAATGAATTTATTGCATATATGTTAGCTAATATTGTAAGAGTTGGAATAAACTATGGGATTGGGTATGATAACTTCAAAAATAATTTGATTAATAGTCCAAACAACAATAAAAGAATTTTGAAAATAATAAAAGAAAATTATTCTAATTTGCTTTTAGATTTTAAAAAAGCAAAAATTATCGGAGGTAAAAAGAAAAGAAGAACAAATAACAGGAAAACAAATAAGAAAAATCAAAAAAGAAAAATAAATAGAAAAACAAACAAAAAAATACTAAAATAAGATTTTAAGTCAATTTTTTATTTTCTAATAAATATACTATCTAAAAAGTCTTTATTTTTTTTTGCATCATTGTAGCCGTTATCATATAAACTATAAAAATCGAATTTGTCTTTTGAAAATAATGTAGTATACTTATTTATTTCAGTTGATATATTTAAAAATTTTTCTACGCAATTTTTTGGTGTTCGTTTTTGTTTCAAAAACCAAATATCTGGTGTTATATGCATTGTTGGTTTTATAATATTTAAATATGGATACTTACTAAATCCTCCGTCAAAAGAATATTCATTATTATATATATTTTTAAACCCTCCAGTAATATATGGAATATGTGAACTTGCTATACAACAGTTAATTGCATCTTCTAAATTATTAAAGTCTGAATAAATATGTGTTTTCATTTTTAAATTTTCAAAATTAGTAACTCCTATATATAATTTTTTTAAGTCAAAGTCATTGTCGCTGTACTTTTGTAAAATTTTATATTTTATTCCATATTCTAAATCAACAATTGATAATGCTTTTTTTGCATCTTCTATAATATCTAATACTAGTTCTAAAGGTTCTCCTTTAAATGTCATAAACAACGCGTTCCATGCACCTGCAGAAGCTCCTGAAAAAATAAAATTATCTAATGGATATGTATCTTTTATATAATTAACTGTTCCCATCATATAAAATCCTTTGAACCCACCTGGGGATATTGATATTAATTTGTTTTCATTGCTTATTTGCCCTTCCTTGAAATGACAAACATGACTATTGCATAACCATTTGTTTTTATCTATATGTTTACTAAGTAAACTAGTATTATCTAAATATGCTTTGTAAAATATTGGAGTTGCATACATTTTTCCAACAACTTTTTTTGCATAGTTATTTGTAAATTGTAAAGCGAATGTCAACATACTGATCCCAAATAATCTAAATAAGTTCATTTTATTTGTTTATATATTTTATTTTTATATTTTATAATTTAAATAACAATTTTGTTAATATATATAATTCAAATGAAAGTTGCATTATGTTTTATTATTAGTTATAAACAAATAGTAAATAAAGAGCAAATATGGATGGATTGGATAGAACCAAATAAAGATATTATCAATGTTTACTTTCATTACAAAAATTATTCAACAATTCAATCAAAATGGATAAAAGATAATGCGATTCATCCTAGTTTGATTGTGAATACTTCTTATTTTCATATTGTTCCTGCATACATTTCGTTATTAAAATTTGCATTACTACATGATTCAAAAAATCAATGGTTTTGTTTTTTAACAGAGTCTTGTGTCCCACTTGTATCTCCTCTAAAGTTTCGAGAACTTTTTTTTGAAAATTATTCTTATAGTATTATGAATTGGAAAAAAGCTTGGTGGAACATATCTTATTATAAAAGAGCAAACTTGCATTTGTTAAAAGAAGAATTTCATTTGGCAAATGATCCTTGGTTTGTTTTGAATAGAGAACATGCACAAAACTGTATTCAATATTCATTAATAAATAGCAATATTTATAAGTTAATTTGCAATGGAAATATTGCGAACGAAAGCATATTTGCAATTATTTTATATACTTTTAATCAACTTGATAATGTAAAAAAATATGTTACACATGCAGCAGACTGGTCTAGAATGAGTAGTTCAACGAGTCCATGTTTGTTCAAAGATGGGTCGCCAAAAGACATAGAATTTATAAATACATTCATACAAGAAAATCCATACACAATGTTTCTAAGAAAGGTATCGTCTACATTCCCAAATGAAATTTTGCAATACTTCATCTACAATAATGAAGATAAAAATCTGGTCAAAAAAGTAAATAGCTTGGAGCGCAAATATTATTATAATATGGTGTTAAATTACTTAATTATCAATTATATTATGTTATCTATTCCAGTTATAGCATTGTCATATATCATTTTTCTCTTATGGTCTGGGCGGAAATTCCGTATTTTTTTTCCATAAAGTGAATTTACTTTTCAAAAATGGACAAAAAAAATGTCCAATTTCTGAAAGGACGACCTTTTTGCGAAAAATATTTGGAAATTTCCGCTGTTGGTAACAACAAGAACTGCTGATTTTTAACTTGAGAGCATAAAATAAAATTTTTAATAAATTAATTTTATTTTAAAATAATTTAGGAGTTTTTTTGTATTTCCATAATAGAGAGAATGGAAATAAAAAAATCTCCTAAAATCTCCAAGAAATACGATTGTCAAAAATGTGACTTTAGATGTAGCAAGCTTTCTGAATGGAATATTCATGTCGCCAGACCAAAACATCAAAAAAATGTCTCAGGAAATAATTGGAAATATTTGGAAATAAAAAATCTCCAAAAAACCCCATTTTTATGTGAATGTGGAAAAAAATATAATACCTCTTCTGGTTTGTGGAAACATAAAAAAATGTGTATTTATAAAGATGAAACCCCGCAAAAAGTAGATGCGTCTAATAATGTCATAATAGAGCTTTTAAAACAAAATCAAGAATTCAAAGAACTTATTGTAGAACAAAACAAACAGTTGTTAGAACAAAATAAACAAATCATAGAGTTAGCAAGTAAACCTATTTCTAGTGGGAATATAATTAATAGTAATAATACAAATAATAAGTTTAACTTGAATTTCTTTTTAAATGAACAATGTAAGGACGCATTGAATATTATGGATTTTGTAAATTCCCTAGCTCTTCAGTTAAACGATTTAGAAAATGTTGGAAAACTAGGATACTCTGAAGGGATATCAAAAATATTTATTAACGGATTAAAACAGTTAGATGTTTTTAAAAGACCAATTCATTGTAGTGATTTGAAGAGAGAAACTTTATATGTAAAAGATGAAAATGCTTGGGAAAAAGAAAATGATGAAAAGGCAAAAATAAAACAAGCAATTAAAAGAATCGCAAATAAAAATATAAAACAGATACCAGAATGGCAAAAAGAAAATCCTCAGTCACAAGATACAACTACAAAAAAACATGAAGAATATATGAAAATTGTAGGGGAATCTATGGGTGGAGTTAATTATATAGAAGATGAAAGAAACTATAATAGAATTATTAAGAATGTAGCAAAAGAAGTTGTTATTGATAAGTAAGTCTAACATTTCCATCGATTACCACATTCAATACAAGTTACAAATGTAGTCATAGGTTCATCTGCCGATCTAGTTTGCATCTGATAATACGTACATTTATTTGAATGACACTTTCTACATTTGAAAGTATCTGTTGCAGCTTCAAGTTGAGTTTCATACTTGCTTTTATCACGTTTCATTTTTGCTTGTATTAATGGGTCCCATTTTACTGGATGCATTTCTTGATGTGTCATAAATGCTATAGATTTTGCTGAAATAGTTCCATCTTTAACTTGTTGTAAAAGTTCGTGTCTTTTTAAATTAATATAAATACTTCGAAGTCTATCTAGATAAATTTGTACATAATAAGGGTTATCCCATTTTTTTACAACTTTTCGACTGTTTGCTTCTTTTAATGAGTAGTTGAAAATACCAATTTCTAAATTATTACTTTTTTTTTCATTTTCAATTAACAAATTAAGTTTTGTGCGAATGTTTTTTCTGAAAGTCTCTGGGTTATTGACTTTGTGCATTGTTATAATTTATTAATTATAGTTAATATTTATATCTTAATCAATTTTATTTTAAAAATATTATATTATATAAATGGTAAAACAAACAACTATTTATGAAGATTTAGTGAATACATTTATAGGAAAATCTTCAAATAAAAATACACGTAAAAAAATAAAGTCAAATAAGTTAAATAAGTCAAGAATAAGAAAAAATATAAAAAATAAAAAAACATTGAAAATAAAACATAATGAAAATATTAGTAAGTTAAAAAAAATAGATAAATTTAAAGAAGAAAAAAAAGAAGTAGAAAAAAAAAAAAAAAAAAAAAAAAAAAAAAAAAAAAAAAAAAAAAAAAAAAAAGGAAGAAAAAGAATTAGAAGAAAATAGAAAAAAAATCGAACAGTTTGAGAAAGAAAATGTTTTAATGAAACCTAAAAATATTAAAATAAAAGTAAATAAACTAACAGATAATACAAATACTATCGATAATAAAGACAATAATTTGTATATACCAATTATTAAGTTTGAAGATGAATATTCGAAAGAATTAAAGTCAAATAAGTCTAGTATAGATTTAGATCAAAATTTCTTAAAAGAGTTATTATCTCCTTATGCTCCATCCGCAATTAAACCAAATGAAGACTTTTATGATTATATTAATTATACTTGGTTAGTTCAAAATTTTGGGAAAAATTTATCTGAGAAAGAAAAATATATAACTCAAATAGATGATTTCAGACTATTACAGAATAAAGTATATGAAGAATTGAATAATATTATTGAAAATTTTATAAAATATAATAAAGGAAAAGAATCAAAAAATTTGAAAAATTTTTATGACTCTATTTTAAAATTGAATACTTTACAACAAAGTAAATTGATTGCTCATGATATAGTTAATATAATAGATGAATTACGAAAAGATAAAAAAAATTTGTGGAAACTTTTAGCTTTTGCAAATAGTAATGAAATTTATTCAGAAATGGCTCCTTTTGTATGGTCTGTAAATCCAGATCTTAAAGAACCAGATAAAGAAAGATGTTATATAAGTCCACATAAATTTCCAGTTGTAGATTTAAGTGTATTTTATAATGATGGAAAAGATATTCCGTACAAACAAGAACAAAGAGATAAATATAGAGAATATGTTAAAAATTTATTTGATTCTATTTTTGGCAATAAAAAAGAACATTTTGAATATGCAGCAAACGTATTTCAAGTGAATATGGATATATTTTTATCAATGGGTTGTTCATTTGTGAAACACGAAGAACCAAGTGGTTATAATAAAGTAACTGCAAAAGAAGCATTAGATAAATATGGATTTGACTGGTATTCTTTTTCAAAAGAGTTAGGCTTTACACATACTCCACCATTTTTTATTACGTCTAGTTTGAATTATTTAAAATGTGGAACAAAATTATTTATTGACAATTGGGATTCTGAAAAATGGAGACCTTATTGGATTGAAATATTCATAAAAGTGATTGCAAGATTCACTCAAAAATTAAATGATTCTTACTATGAATACTATGGTAAATTTATAAAAGGATTAACTGAAAATGAAAGTATACATAGTAGAACAGTACCTATTTTATCTCTTCCATTCAATAACTTATTATCAAAAGAATATATTCATAAATATAAAAATGAACGAAGTATTGCTTATACAAAAATTTTATCAGAAGATATGAAAACTATTTTTTCAAGAATTATGTCAAATAATAAATGGTTATCTCCTTCAACAAAAAAATACGCATTGTTGAAGTTAGCAAAATTAAAATTTGTTTATTCTAATTATAATAATATATTAGAAGATCCAGATCTAGAATATACTCCAAATGAACTATATAAAAATATGTTAAAAATATTAAACTGGCGCCATGAATTTTTTATAAAACTAGAAGGGCAAAATTCTATAGACTATCCTCTTGTAGATTGGAGTCACTATCCTGCAAAATTATCAGGAACACAATGTTATATTGTAAATGCTTTTTATACTCCTTTAAAAAATAATATTTATATTCCATTAGGGTATATTCAAAAACCTTTTGTAGACTTAGATGGTGATTTTGAAAATAATTTAGCTCATTTAGGTTTTACATTAGGTCATGAAATGTCACATGTTTTAGATGATATGGGAAGTCAATACGACTCTAATGGTGCTTTATACGATTGGTGGACAGCATCAGATAAAAGTAAATTTAAAAAAATACAGAATGAGGTTATAAAACAGTATAATACATTTTCTAGTCGTGATGGAATACATTTTGATGCATCAATAAGTATTGGAGAAGATCTTGCAGATATATCAGGATTGGCAATCGTTACTGAGTATCTCAAAGATACAGTAAACCACAAAAAATATATTACCCCAATAAAAATGTTATCATTTAGAAAATTTTTTACATATTACGCATATCAAATGAGATCAAAACTTAAAAATAAAAAAGTAATTATATCTCAGTTGAAAACAAACCCACATCCATTAGATAAATATAGAACAAATGTTCCATTATCAAGATCTATTATATTTAGAAATATATTCAATGTAAAAAAAGGTGATGGTATGTATTATCAAGATTTAAATACTATATGGTAAAATTAAAATAATTACGTAATTATTTTATTTTTATATTATTTTTTCAATACATAAATGTTTGACAAAATAAAACTATTAAAAGATAAAAATTATATACCAGACATAATTTTTGATATAGGAGCTCATCATGGACAATGGACAAATGAATGTTTAAAAATATATCCAAACAGTAAATATATTTTATTTGAAGCAATTAACTATAGTGAATTGAATAATTTCAGAAATAAAGATAATATTACGGTATTTAATGAATTATTAAATGATAAAATAGAAATAGTAAATTGGTATGAAATGAGAAATACAGGAGATTCCATATTTAAAGAAAAAACATATCATTTTGATAATTGTAATGTTATTAGACGAACTTCAAATACACTGAATAATATCATAGAATCTAAACAGTTTATATTTGAAAAATGTAACAAAATATTGATAAAAATAGATTGTCAAGGTGCTGAAATACCTATATTGAAAGGGTCAACTGATATTTTAGATAAAACAGATTTTATCATATTGGAAATTCCATTGTTTGGTCAATATAATGAGGGTGTTCCTAATTTTTTAGAACATATAAAATTTATGGATAGTAATGGGTTTGTTCCGTATGATATTATAGATAATCATTATATAAACACATTTAATATGCAAGTTGATATGATGTTTATTAATAAAAAACATCATTTTAATTCATTAGTACAAAAGACTATTAAATAATTTAATTTGTATTTTTTGCATCATCGGAATCAGAATTATTATGTTCTTCATCTTCACTCTCATATTCATCTTCACTTAGTTCAGAACCAATGTCTAATACAAAGTCAATCTGTTCATCTACATCTTCGCAATTTAATTCATTCTCACTACTCTCAAATTCACTTTCATCGCTATCATATTCTTCTTTTTCATCACTATCGCTATCTACTACAAATCCATCTTTTAAATATCCGTGCTTCGTTTTTTTAGATGCGGATATATTATCTAACTCGTCTTCTTCCTCTTCATCTTCAACACAAGTTACTGCTAAGTCTTCAAAACCGCCAAATAATTTTTCATATATTTTTTCCCACTTTTCTATAGTAAGTGATACAACTTCCCATGAGTCATCCGCTTGCTTTAAACTGCAGACAAGAGAACAATTCCCAAAAAATAATAAAGTATCTACAGGAGGTGGAAAATCATATTTATTTTCTGTATTTGCTCTTCCCTCTGTTTTAGCATAAACAGATACAATATATTTTTTACCTTCTAATTTTATACCCCACTCTGTTTGTTTAGTAAACCCATCTGGCTGTTTAAACCCACACTTTTTATATAATTCCTCTTCTTTGTAATCTTTAACAGTTAGAGACTTCAAAGAACCAGACTTTTCGACAATGATAATACTAATATTTTGTGGCATTATTAACAACTATATAATAAAATTATGAATAGGTTTAAATAGTTTCTAGTATAAATAAATATTTAGAATGAGTAAGGCAACAAAAATTTATATAAATAATTATAATCCTTCTGCAATAAAGGATAAAATAAATTTATTGAGTGAAAATATTAAACTTGAAAAAAATATAATCGAAATTATATCTCCAGATGGAATATTCAATGTAGAAAATAATAATATTTACAAGCTTAAGCCAATAGATTTTGAAATTAAAACTGACAAATTAAATAATTTTACATTATTGTTTGATGAAAGTTATTATGTAAAAGAAGAAGTATTATCTCAAATTCCATATGATCATATTATATCGAATAAAAGTATAATTCATTATACAACAACAGGAACAAAAACAAAAACATTTGTAGAGTTAGTAGTTGAAGGAATTTATGAAAGTAATTTTTTTACAGCGACTTCTAGAAATAATTCTATAGATAAATTAAGTTGTTTTAGACCAATAAATTTTTATTTTTTAATAAATGAACCATTTGATAATATTTTGGTTAAAAAAGAACTTAGTGTGTTTTTATCTATGTTAAACTAATATAATAATATTATATGTTATTTTGGACATTTCAAATTACACTAATTTCTATTATTTTAATATTTTTAGTTCATCATTTAATTATCTTTTTTAAAAGTACTTTAACAGTTCCAAAAGTGAAAGATTTAATAAATGCACCAGTTCAAAAATATGAAAACATGTATAATACAATAAATACATTATCATCTTCTTCAAATAATTCAACATATATAGATGAGCTTCTACCGAAAGAAATAAAACCAGATGTTAAATCAATGAAAGATGAATTAAAAAGTTTTTTAAAAAATAAAATTAAAGGAAATATTGAATCTGATAAGGAATTAACTCACGCTACAAATATATCTACATTAGATTCATTTTCATCGCCAAATTATTCGGCTTATTAAATTATTTTCAAAATATACATAAAGATATAACAACAAAATAAGTATAAAATGTTTTTAACGGAAATAGAGGAGTGTAATTTATTGAAAGAATTTCCAAATATTAAACTTTCTTATGAAACAAATGTGCATAAGAAAGTTTATAGTGATTTTGTGTTAGCTATTCCAGATGGGAAAAAATACTTTGCATGGTTTACAAATTTCAAATGTCAAAATGTATGTATATTATTAGAGATAAGCGAAAATAAAAAAATATGTAAGTTAGAGTTTGCGCAATGTTGTTTTCATAACGAGTTATCTTATGGAACAATATTTTATGGTTCCATTACAAAATATCAAAATATAAGGGTGTTTTGTACAGAAGATATATATTATTATAAAGGAAAAAATGTATCATTGTATTCTTATGATATAAAACTAGATTTATTCAGTCAAATTTATAGTTCTGAAATAAAACAGTTATCTTATTTCAATAATAATATTATTTTTGGACTGCCTATTATTTCTAATTTATTTTCTACACTAGTTAATAACATTGAATTATTACCATATACTATAAAGTATATTCAATTTAGAAAAAATGATGCTGTAAATAGAATAGAAAATATGGTTTATTCAAAAGATATTAATTCTAGGTATAACAATACAAGTAAAAAACAAGAATTTAAAGAAACTGTTTTCATAGTTAAACCAGATATTCAAAATGATATTTATCATTTATATTATTGTGATAGTATGAATAATAATGAAATATTATATGATACTGCTTATATACCAGATTATAAAACAAGTGTAATGATGAATAAGTTATTTAGAAACATTAAAGAAAATGAAAACCTAGATGCGTTAGAAGAAAGCGATGATGAAGATGAATTTGAAAATGAAAATATAGATAAATATGTTCATTTGGATAGAAAGTATAATATGGTTTGTCTTTACAATGCAAAATTTAAAAAATGGTTTCCATATCGTTTGGCAAAAAAAGATGAAAAAGTTATTGAAAAAACAGATATATTTCGTTTAGAAAAAAAAAATATTAATATATAATAATGGCGTCAATGTCAACAAATTCATCATGGAATCCAGTTTCATTTAAAAATGTTTCCCCTCCTTTAAATAATATTGATCCTGACTATGTGAATGTAACAAATTCGAATAGTCCACAATTTTTTGGGAGTACTGAAACTAACTCACAGTTTGGGGTGCACGGAATTAAAAGCAATGCAGATGCTGCTGCTGCAAGTGCTTTAAGAGGAGGTTCTAAATCCCTTCGTAAAAAAATTAAAAATATTGCTAATAAGTATAAGAAGATGAAAGGCGGGAAAAAAAGCAAAATGACTTTAGGGTCTGTTAAACGCAAACTATCACATTTATTTAGTCATAAAAAGAATAAAAAGTCTAAAAAAAGTGTAACACGCAAACATCGTCGCACACGCAAGCATAGAAGACAAAGAGGTGGAGACAGTCAAACTCAATACATGAGTAATGTTCCCTATACACCATCTTATTCAACCGGAGGTGTTCTTTCCGCGAATATGTCAGCTTTAGCGAATCCTGTTCCTTATCAACCAATGAACAACTGTGTTGATAACTATAGTTATTATGGTAAATAAAAAAAATTGATTTAAATATATAACTTATATATTTTTATTAAAAATATATCATGATTAACAATACTACTATTGTTTTTGATAAAAACTTTAAAGATTTTATCAAGGATTTATCTAAGATGGTTGAAAAAAACTGGTTCAATAAATATACTACTCCTGATTATGACAAAATGCATAAATGGATAGAAGATTATGTTAGTAAGAATTCAAAAACTATCAATTATATTGGAAATATTACAAGTATGCCAAATCTTTATGCCATAAATATCTGTTTATTACTAGGTAACGAGATTGACAAGTATACTGATTTTGAACAAATAGACTATTCGTTGTTTCGCAAATTTGACTATGCAAATTATTCTTTTGGCGATGATACACATTCATTGGACGTAAGATGTGCATGTAAGCATGTAATTAGACCAAAAAATTCATTTTACGTATATTCAAAATTTAATAGAATTAATATTCAATTAGGTCAGGATTGTATTCAAAAAACAGGAATATCTAACGAGTTTTTGAATAAATTAAAAATAAAAACAAAAAAACAATACGAAAAATCAAAGAGTTATATGAAAATGGTTTTACAAGAACTAACTGTATATTTTGAACAAATGATAATAAATAAAAAATGTATTGATTGTAAAACATACAATATCCCTACATGTAAGAATATAAGAAGATGTTCGTTTTGTTACAATGAATTTGTTTGTAAAAATTCAAGAAATAAAAATACTACTAATTTTAGTTTAGAAAAATATATATACTTGAAAATACCTTATGAAAAAAAAGATCAAATAAAAAATTTAGGTGGAAAATTTGATTCTAGTAATAAATTATGGTGCATAGAGAATCGTCTATTTTATAAAAATAAAACTAATATTTTAAGTTTTCTGGGGAAAAAATATAATTGGGAATAATAATTTTATTTGTTGTAGTTATAAATATAAATTGTATAAATTGTATAATTGTATCTTACTAGTTTCTAGTTATTTTTAGTTTTCATTTTTATAAAACAAGTTTCAAGTAAGTTATCATTTTCATTTTCCATTTCACAAATAGAGTCTTTATTTTTTAAAGATATATGTTTCCAAAATCTTGTGTCAGGATCATAGTCGAGATTTGTTGTTTGAATTATTTTATAATTTTGTTTTTTATAAAATACTTTTCGTTTATTCCATTGATTTTGAAATGGTTGATGTTCGTCAATAATGTCTACAACAATAGGACTGCTATGTTTTGCTCTTAGAATACGACCAACTGCTTGTTCTATATCTGTTTTGGGAGTTGCCATAATTAATGTAGTAAGTGTTTTTATATCTAATGCTTCTGCTGCCATACTGTATGTAGCAATTACAATTGTCTTGCTTTCTGTTTCCTTTAATGCTTGTTCTTTCATACCTCCAACATAATATCCAACAGTAGCAATATTTCTATTTTTTATCGCATCGTGAAAATAAGTTAGCAAGTTTCTATTATGTGCAATAATCATTATCTGTTGAGATGAGTTTTCTTTTAACATGTCACAAATTACCTTTAGTATAAACTCAGTTCTATGATTGAAACAGCATAATTTTGATATCATTGTACTATGTTGAACATTACCACGAAAATCAGTTACAACATTTTGAAAATCAGCATCATTACTTTTGTATTGTATTGCTCGAACAATAACATTATGTTCTTCATCTCGTTTCCCTTTGAAAATAACCTCTCCCAAAAACATTTTAAAGACTTTCGTAGTTCCATCTTTACGATTCATGGTAGCAGATAGTCCTAAAGTATATTTTGTTACTAATTTGAATAATGCACATGAAAATACTTCACTAGAAATATGATGAACCTCGTCAATAATTAATAACCCAAAACTTTCAAATGTAGATTCATGATAATCCTTCATAGAGAGAGATTGAAGCATTCCTAAAACAATATCTTTATTTTCAATATCAACAATTTGCCCTTGTATTTTTCCTATACGTGCTTCCGGTAGAAATTGTTGTATTCTCTCTATCCACTGATTCATTAAAAATTCTTTGTGAACAATAATTAATGTTTTCTTTTTTAGTTGTGAACAAATATATAGTGCTAAACATGTTTTACCAAATGCACACGGTAATTCAAGTAGTCCTCCTCCACCTCTAGGTTCATTTTTAGAAACATGTTGTAAGTACGTTTTTACTACAGGTTTTTGATTTTCTCTCAATTCACCCGCAAACCGAATATTTATATTATTACCATCATTTATTCTTATTTCTTTAGCAGGTCCAAAGTGAGACTCTCCAAAATATTTTGGAACATAAAATTTATTTACAGATTCACGATATATTGGGAAAGTAGTACTTTGATTATTCGAACCAGAAACACCTGGGGTGTATGGTTTAGCAATCAATTCATTTCTTAAAAAATATTGTTCTTCTAATGATAATTCTTTTTTTAAAATAGTATATCCTTTTTGACCAATATAAGTGTTTAGCATTTCTGACATTTCTAAAATGATACTATTATATTATTTAAAGATCAATTTTTATATGAGTTATTTAATGTTTTAAACAAAATGAATGAGAATAAAATCTACAATTATGATATATGGATAATTTTTCAGATTTATTTAAAAAGGAAAATACTGGAGAGGTTATCTTGTGTATATTGTTCATTATTTATTTGTTAATGGGATATAAAACACCTGATCCAATATCAAGTTTAATTGATAATATTGGTGGACAAATAATGGTGGTTATGTTAGCTTTATTATTATTTTCTTTTTCAAATCCAATTGTAGGAATTCTTGGGCTAATAGTTGCGTTTGAATTAATAAGACGTTCAAGTGTTTCAACTGGAACATATGCTTTAAATACCTATGTTCCGAATGAATTACACAAAATGAATATACTGCATTCATTAAATAATAGTAAAGTTTTTCAAAATAATTCAAATGGAATAAATGCAAGCAACCAGTTTCCTTATACTTTAGAACAAGAGGTAGTAAAAAAAATGGTTCCTGTAAGAAACTATCAAGAATCGATTGACACAACAACATTTTCTCCTATATTAGATAACTTATATGATGCTGCGCCAATAAACTACACAGGCGTTAACTAATTTTTATATGATAATAATTAAATTATATAATTATATAAAAAGTAAGAGATTCATTATTTTATTATTTTATTATTAAAAATTTTAGGTACTGAATTTACAATAGTTTTTGATTTTTTTGTAAAATGCTTAACAGTATAGTATATTATTAATATGAAAAAAATAAAAATAATAGAAGAAAACACTATTAAAAATGTTTCATTTGAAAAAATAGAATCAAAATATGGTTTTAAATCATTAACTATTGGATTTTTTATATTTGTGACAACATCAATTTTTTCTTGAGATTCACTAGTAGGTTGACAGTCTATATATATATTATTATCAACTGTAACAGCAGAACTATTCACAAGACTATTACTTGTAACTTTTTGAGGACCTGAAGGATTTAAAAATAATGTAGTTATTTGTTGAAAAATAACAGAAGTCACCGGTTTAATAACAGAAGTCAAGGCTTTTAAAGAAGTATTAGAAATATTTATAGCATTTTCTAGTCCGAATATTACAAAATCAGTTGATTCTGTTGAATAATTATAAAACTGTGCCATAGGAAGAAAATCATTCAAGGTGAAATCATCTATTCCTTGATTCGTAGTTCCTCCCTTCGATGGAGCACCACTAGAAATAGCTGATACTATTGCTGTAATTATTTGTGTTGCTTTATTTGAAGTTCCGTTTAATGATAATGGTAAACAAATTGTTAACTTATTACCTCCTTGAGTAGGTATATGATTAATAACTATTTCTCCGTCTACTTGACTATTATTATATAAATGTAAAGAAGGGGAATAAATATTAATTGAGTCTACAACATAAGTAGAATTATTAAATGTTACACATGGAGTTGTATTATTATATGATAAGTTAATATAGTTACCTCCATTTGTAGCACTACTTTGGCTTATAGGATAACTAAAAGAAAAAACACATTTATAATTACAAGTTCCTGTAATTTTTTGTGGAGATATATTCATAGAATTAGTATTTATCATTAATATAACTATATAAATAAAATATTAATTTATTTATATAGAAATGAAATTAACTAAAGGTAAAATTAGAAAAGTTTATGATAAAAAAAAACAAACTTTAAAAAGGTTCAAAAAAACAAATAACAGTTATAAAAGAAAAACATTAAGAAAGAGAAAACACAAGAGTATTCATACTACAAGTATAAAAAAATATAGGGGAGGTAAAGATAAATTAAAACAAGAAAATGGTGCTAAAATTTATGAAGAAAAAGAAAATAATGACTTAAATGAATTATCTTCATCCGATAATAAAAATAATATAAAAAATAATAAATTACCTTTAGAAGAATTCAATTCAATAAAAGGTCCAGAGATAGAATCTGAAAAATCACTAGAAAATCTACAAGAAGATCCACAATTACAAGAAGAGATAGAACCTGAAAAATTAGAAGAAGAGATACAAAAAGAAGAAGTAGAACCTGAAATATATGGGAAAGAGGAAGAGCCTCAAATACAACAAGAAGAAGAACCTCAAGTACAAGAAGAAGAACCTCAAATACAACAAGAAGAAGAGCCTCAAATACAACAAGAAGAAGAGCCTCAAGTACAAGAAGAAGAACCTCAAGTACAAGAAGAAGAGCCTCAGCTACAAGAAGTTGAACCACAGTTACAACAAGATGAAGAAACTCAAATACAAGAAGAAGAGGAGCCTCAAGTACAACAAGAAGAAGATCCTCAAATACAACAAGAAGAAGAACCTCAAATACAAGAAGAAGAACCTCAAATACAAGAAGAAGAGCCTCAAATACAACAAGAAGAAGAGCCTGAAAATAATATAATTACAGAAACAGAACCATTCAAAGATGCTCCCAGTTCAGATGATCTTACAATTGTAGCAGAGTCTTTAGATAATTTAGCAGAATATATATCAAATAAAATTGCTCAAAAACTAAATAAATCAATTAATTATTCATATAACGATCCTTTCAATGCAGTAGCAAATGCTACAAGTATTATGGCAACTCGTTAATAAGTTAAATAAATGGTATGTATTTTATAGTATCATTATCATATATACTTATTTTAAACCCTTCATTATAACCTTCTACAAATACCGTGTCACCTGTATAAAGTTGATCACATCCGTATTCATTTGTACAGCTTCGTCTATTTTTAAGGATTGGTAGTTTCACACTGTTATTTTGATTGCTCATTGTATAGTACTGCCATTTATTACGATTTACAAATAGTGGGCGTCCCATTAAAGGAAGAATCTTTTTATGGTCAGTGCTATGAACAGGTGTAAGAATTCCCATTTGTCGATAACTTGTATCTACTGCACCTATATTTGTAGACATGTTTATTGGCATAGCCCCAGGTGGTACAAAACTAATATTTGGAACAAGATATCTTTCATCACTTAAAGGAGGAACATATGGATCTAAAAGAACATCTCCAGGAACAGGAGGAGGAGAAAAATAACCGAATAATCCTCCTCCTGATGGATATATTGTATTATTTTCTTGTTTTATTGTGGTTTTTTTGTAATGAGGGTGATTATTTATTCTAATTTTATTTTTTGAAATAAAGTAAATAACTAATAGTATAACTATTGCTAAAAAAAACATAGTCATATTTTCAATACATATCACCCCAGGGGGACATTTTTTTGCCATATATATATACAAAATAATATATATGTCAATAAACTATTAAATTAGTTACCAACTCCGAACTGTTTTGCCATAGATGCAATACCTTCAAAATTTTTCATATCAAACCCACTCATAAGTGTTTTTGCTTGATCTAATAATGGGCTCATACTTTTCATTGCATCCGCTAGTTGCGTTTGTTGTGTAATTAGTTTTTGTGTGTCATCTGTTAATCTTTTTATTCCATCTCCTCCTAAAATTTTATTCAAGTCATCGTAAGCATCTTCAACTGTTGCTGCATAGTCAATTCTATTATTTTTTTTATACATAGTTGTCATATTATCTTTTTGTGGTTCCTCACCTGCTACATCTTTTGTATGACTTTTGTCTTTAGGCTTTGCAGCATGCGGGTTAGGTGGGTTAGTTTTATGTATTTCATCTGTATGTATTTCTTTTGGTTTTTGAACAGGTTGTTGTTGATCTTGTTTTGGTGTATCATTTACATGAGAAGACGCATTCTCCATCCCTTCTTTTACTGCATTTCCAACAACAAAAAAACTTGTAAAAATCAAAGGAGCTCCCAAAATAATTATCATATTTTTACTAAAACGCGATGCAACTAAACCTAGAACGATAAAAATTACAATTGCATTTGTGTTTTCAACAACCATGTATCCGTAAATATTAGTAACTGCTAAAAATAAAACAAAATATAATACAAGTTTGTTTTCTAATAATTTTCCAACTGATTTTGGTAGTTTCATTTATATATATATATAATCTTTTAAAAAAAATTGAATAAGTGATTAAAATATATATAAATATTATTTTTAATAATAATATGAATGTTAATTTATTTACAAATAAATATAACTTGGTAGTATGTGAGATACATAACGAGTTTTTACACGGATTCAATGAATATAGTGATGAAGTTATAAAAGGGCATTATTTATGTGCACATGTTACCAAGAATATAGAATTATTTTATAAATCCTTTGTATATTTAAGTGACGATGAAGAAGAAGATGATGATAATGAATATTCAGTCGGCCAAATTATAGATATATATAAAAGATTTTATATAAAATTAGTGAGAGACAATAAATTTTGTGAACATGAATTTATAATAAATTATGATAAAATTATTTCTAATGCAAACTATATTCAGCCTCATATTGCAAAAGTAATATATTTATCTGGTGGAGAGTGTATTGCAATTATAAAGACACTATGGATAAAAATAATTCAGCGTGCATGGAAACGAGTATTTAAAAAAAGAAAAGATATAATAGATAAACGGAAACAACTGACTTCAATTCTCTATAAAGAAATAAAAGGGAAATGGCCTGATAGTTGTAGGTATTTACCATCTATTAATGGAATGTTTTGGAACTAAACTTAAAAAGATCTTTTTCTAGAACTACTTCTTTTGTATTTTGCAATATATCCTCCTTTTTGTGTTTTTTTTCTTTTTGTGTGTTTTTTGGTTTTACCACCTAGTCTTATTCTTGGATTTGCACCAACATTTTGCCATGGTGGTCTTACTCCTGTTGGCGCTGATCCAGGTTTTTGTAAACCCATTGTTACATTACTAGGTTGTCCAAATGGAGCTAGTGCAGACCTTTGAACACCTGCCTGTAAATTATTTGGTTGTTGTCCTACTACTTGTGGTTTAGGTGGTAATGGTGGTTGTAATCCTGTTACTGGTTGGTTACCTCCTGGGGGTGGAGGAGTATTTCCTGGAGTAGGTGGAGGAATTCCTGGTTGATTTACCAATGCTTTTAAATCGTTTTCAATTTGTTGTAAGTTTGTATTGAATTCTTGGACGGTTTGTGCAGATTCATTTGTTAATTTTCCAACTGTCTCATTATTTTTTTGAATAGTTTCATTAATACGTTGTATTTCTTCCCATATAGAATCTCGTTCGGTTTCATATTGTTTTGATTTTGCGACTGCCTCATCTCTATCACGAATCGCATCATCGCGTTCTTTTTGTAAACCATCACGGCTATTTTTATCTTGTTCCATTTGACGTTGCAACTCATCTAATTTTTGTTGATATTCGTCTTTTTGTCTATTTGCATCATCTAAATTTTTTTGCATTTCAGCTAGTTGTTTTTGTAAATCATTAATCTGTTCTTGTAGTCCATGATTTTGACTTTCTAACTCTTGTAATCGTGGAGAAATATTTGCAAGTCTTTTCCCTACTTCTTCAATTAAACCTGTGATTACTTGTACTTTTGCACGGACCGTATCTCTAAATTGTGTATTTGTTGCCATCATCTGTGTTAAGTTACTGTTTAATGTTGTCAGTTGTGGTCTTATTCCTTGAAATATTCGATTTTGATCAGTATTAAATAAAGATGCCATATAATATACGCAAATATTTTTATTGTTTAATGAATTCATCTAAACTTTGTTTTACTGTATCAATTTCATGTAAAATTTGATTTTGTTCTAGTCTTGTATTATGAATATCTTTTTCAGTTAACTTGCCACTTACCATTATGTCCCCAATATATTGATTTATAATACTCATTGCTCTAATTTGCTCATTTTTTTGATTTATAATGTAATTATTATATTTTTGATAATCATTTCTAACTCCTTCTAAAAATTTATTTTGTTTGACATTATTTTCTAAAGTTCTTCTTTTTTCAAGCAATAAATTTCGTTTTGCTTGTATTTGTTTCTCTATTTGAGATAAATACATATCTTTCTCTGCTAAAGTTATTTCATATATTTCCATTATTACCTATTATAATGTATTTTTATTTTAAAAATTTAAAATAGACAAAAAAACATTATAATATTAAAATATAAAATCTTTGCTATATATTATTTAGGATGTCGAAGAATAGCACTGAACTTTTACTTACTCAAGACGATAATCGCTTTGTAATGTTTCCAATTCAAGACCAAGATATATGGAAAATGTATAAAAAACAAGTAGAATGTTTTTGGCGTGCAGAAGAAATTGATTTATCCAAAGATATAACACACTGGGACAGTTTAGATAAAGACGAAAAATATTTTATATCTATGATTTTGGCTTTTTTTGCTGCGAGTGATGGGATTGTTTTGGAAAATTTGGCGATGCGTTTTATGAGTGATATTCAACTATCTGAGGCAAGAGCATTTTACGGGTTTCAAATCGCAATGGAAAATATACATTCCGAAACATACAGTTTGTTAATTGAATCTTATATAAAAGAACCAGAAGAGAAAAATAAACTATTTCGAGCAATTGATAATTACCCTTGCATTAAAAAGAAAGCAGAATGGGCACAAAAATGGATACATGATAACCGTAGTAGTTTTGCAACTCGTTTAGTCGCGTTTGCGTGTGTTGAAGGTATATTTTTTTCAGGTGCATTTTGTAGTATTTATTGGTTAAAAAAACGTGGACTAATGCCAGGTTTGACATTTTCAAATGAACTTATCTCTCGTGATGAGGCTCTTCATACTGAATTTGCAATATTATTATATAATAAACTGCAAAAGAAAATGAATAAAGCACGCATTCATGAAATAATAAAAGAAGCAGTTGATATTGAGACAGAATTTATTTGCGAAGCACTACCTTGTCGATTAATTGGAATGAATTCTGCATTAATGACACAATATATTCAATTTGTAGCAGATCGTTTATCTATGCAATTAGGATATGAAAAAATTTATAATGTTGCAAATCCATTTGACTTTATGGAGTTAATTTCTCTAGAGAGTAAAGTAAACTTCTTTGAAAAAAGAGTAGATAGTTATGCTTTGGCAGAAAAGAAAAAGGACGCGGATGTTTTTGACTTTAATGCAGATTTTTAACTAGAGTTGAATATTTTTGGCCATACAAATGATTTTTTTTTGGAAGGAGGTACTTTCAAAAAATACAAGCCAAGAGCAATAAACATAATTCCAAGATACTGAATTGGGTCATGAAATCTTTCTCCTAAAAATAAATAAGCTGCCATAGATTCCATCAATCCACTTATTCCGTCCCATGCACCATTTACCATCATAACACTAGAATTTTGTAGAGATACGATTAACATTCCAATGACACCAATGTAACCAATTGTTCCTATTGCGAATGGTAAAATACCACCTGTATCAGCAAATTTTTTATAACCAAAATCTCCAATAATTTCTACTACAGATAATAAAATAATTTCAGGAGCACTCATATATATATATATAGTAGCTTCAAAATTATAATAGTATAAATATCAAAATAAAAACAATAATATATTATAATAAATTAATGATAACATGTAATTTGATGGGTGGATTAGGAAATCAACTATTTCAAATTTTTACTACAATTTCATATGCAATTAGTTGCAAACAACAGTTCAAATTTTTATATAGAGACTTTAATGGAAATAGAAAAACATACTGGAACACATTTTTAATTAACTTAAAAATATTTACAGAATTACAGTTCCCAAAAATGAAAACAGTAAAAGAAAATGGGTTTAACTTTGAAAATATACCTAAAAATAACGAGACAGAAAATACACTACTGTATGGTTATTTTCAAAGTTATAAATATTTTGAAGAAAATTTTAAAAGTATTTGTAAATTAATTCAGTTAGAAAACCAAAAAAATAATATAAAAAATACATACATTTATGACTATAATAATTCAGTTAGTATACATTTTCGTTTAGGTGACTATAAAAAGCTTATTGATTATCATCCTGTTTTGAACTATGACTACTACAAAAATAGTATTCAATATATTATTTCTACAAAAGAGAAAAATAAATTTGATGTTTTATATTTTTGTGAGAAGGAAGATAATGAAATAGTAGTAGAAATAATACAAAATTTAAAAACATATTATTCAGAATGTAATTTTATAAAAGTAGATGACAAAATAGAAGATTGGATTCAAATGTTAATAATGAGTTTATGTAAATATAATATAATTGCAAATAGTACATTTAGTTGGTGGGCTGCATATTTTAATTCAAATATGGATAAAATAATTTGTTATCCTGAAATGTGGTTTGGGCCAAAATTATCTAAAAATAATACAAATGATTTATTTCCTGATAACTGGATTAAAATTTCTGTAAAATAATATAAAAGTATTTTACAGTTTGTATTTATAATGACAGATCTAGAAAACGAATTTATATTATTGATTATGAATTGTCAAAAATATCGTGATAAAGCCTTGAAGCAAAAAAATGGATGGTTACGAGAATTGCCAGATTACATACCATATTATCATGTTTTAGGGAATCCTTCATTAGAAAATGAATTTCATTTTGATAATGAAGAAAGAATATTATGGGTAAAAGTTGCAGACGATTATTTATCCTTACCAAAAAAAGTTATCACAGCCTTTTCAGCAATTCGGGCTACAATTAAATGTAAATATATTTTTAAAACGGATGATGATCAGGAACTACAAATTCCTAAATTTTTTGATATAATTACAAAATTGATAAAAGCAAAAGTTCCAAAAGCTCACTATGGTGGTCAAGTTGTAGATGTAGAGATACCTTATTTATCAAAATACTATTTGTTACATCCTGAACTACCAATAGACATGATTATTCAAAAAACAAAATATTGTAGCGGACGATTTTATTTTCTCTCTTCAGAGGCAATTACAAATATTCTTTCAAAAAAAGAAAATATAGGGAATGAATTTTTAGAAGACTATGCAATAGGATTAAATTTGAATCCAATATTCAAAAAAGTATTAATACCAATTCAAAGTGATAAATACTTTAAAGATTTTGATTCTTATTAACTTTTTACTACAATTTTTTACAAATGAGATTTTTCCATACATTCATCCTTTCTAATGCTAAACTGTGCAGTTTAACGGATTCTATTTTGGAATAACCTAATAAAAAAAGTTTATCTTCATTATGCATTAAAATTCTTTCTTTAAATAATGCTCTTGCATTTTCATAAGAGTCTATCATATCATATTTATTTTTACTCATCTGGTAAATCATACATCTATCAAAATCGTATGCAGTTAATAAATCTGCTTCTCTTACAATATTATATGCTTTTTGATAACCTCCTAAAGTAGGGAACCCATTTTTTTTAACTTTTGAATAAGACATTGTGTTCATTATTTGTTTAGATATATTAATTTCTGTTGGAGTTAATTTATTATCATCTTTTAAAAAACCTTCTATTTCATCTAGTCCATCCTTTTCATTCAAGTATTTTTTATCACACATGTCGTGAAGCACTGCAGATACATATATCAATTTTTCTTGTTCTTTCAAAATAGGGTAGTTTTCAACTTCCGTTTCATATAACTTATTTGCGTAGTGTAAAACATTCATACTATGAGATATTCCATGTGATTCATCAATACTATATTTTGCAGTTGTTAATAAAACATAATGGAATAATTTTGATAAGAGAGACATATTATAATATATTATATTATAATTGTATTTAATATAATATTTTATTGTTTTTATTGTTTTAGGTTGGTTTAAAAAAATGTTTCTTATCAATATCAAGCAAAACACGCGAATAATTGGTATGTCTTTTTTCAATATCACTATAATCTTCACGCTGAACAACTGTCAATGGAGTAATTAAAAACCACTTGTCTTTTTTTTGAAGTTGAAACCAATATTTATCAATAGCATATATCTTATGATTGTACGGTTCTCTAATTAACTGATGAATACCCTTTTTGTAATTTTCTATAAGTGTATCATAATAATGTTGTTTTACTATATATCCAGTAGTAGTTTGGCATTGTAAAACACGAATACAGCAATCATCAACATTAATATATGGGGGCGTATTATTTCCAGCTAATAGAATAACGTCCCAGTTATCATGTTTCATCAAAAAATTATTTATTTGTTTTTTAAATACATTCGGGTCTAAGAACTGAATATCATCTTCACAAACTAATACATGTGAAAAATCATTTTCTTTTGCAATTTGAATACATTTTAAATGACTCATACTACAACCAACAGCACCATTATCAAGCTTTACTGCATTGAATCTTGTTGGATTCTTTATACCAATTGTAGCAAGTTCTTTTTCTACACGCATTTTTCTATCAACTCTATGTTTTAAATTTATGTAAAAACAGTTTTCAATATCACTAATATTTTTAATTTCGTTACTCATAAGATAAAGTATGTTTAAATTTATAATAATTTATCTAATTCTTTTTCCAAATATAAATATATTCTAGATAATTATTTTTACTTGATTTTTTTAATAATATGGAGTCATTACATTTACCAAGTAAAGGAGTTAATATTTTGTTGTATATATTTTCATTTATATTAATTATATATGAACCGCCTATTTCTAAATTGTTCCAAAGTTTTTTAAAAATATCGTTGTAAAAAAAATTCCATTCTTCTATTGTTTTTTTTTTTGAATTTTTATAAATTTCAATATTTTCATATGGGGGAGATGTAAAAACCATATCATATTTTACTTTTGAAAAATCAAAAGTATTTGAATCCTGAAAATATAAATTTATGTTTGAAGAAGTTTTACTGCCAAAATCACTTAATAGTTTTTTGTAGTTATCTTCTAAATCTGTATTCAAGTCAATTCCAATATAGTCAATATTTAATAACATTGCACCAATTAGTCTACCACCAAACCCACAAAACGGGTCTAAAACTGCTATTTTTGGCTTAAAAGTATAATAATATACTTGAAGAGCATTTGTAATTTTAAATGCATTAATTCGTCCAAAACAAAGCCCATAACAATAATAATATTTTTTGATTTCATTATCTTTATATCTATTGTTTTTTTCACAATACAATAAAAGATTCTGAATGTATTTTTTTGACTTGTAATAATGAATGTTTTCTACAAAGTCAAAAAAGTTAATTCCTTTATTTCCGATTGTTTCTATTCTATTAATAAAAAAATAGTAGTCAATAAAATTACAACCTAAACGATTTCTCCCATTTAATTTATTTATTTTATCTAAAGTTAATTCTTTTAACAACTCCCATTCTTTATTAACATTATCAAAAGATATATCCTTAAGTTCATTTATAATTTTTTCTTTCAACATATTAAACTAAGAGAGAAAAAGATTTTTATCTTCTAACACCACCTAACCCTATAAATGAACTAGTAGTGGCTTTCGGTTTTATTCCTATTTGTGTTGCGTAATTTGGTGAAAAAATATTAGATTTTTTTTGCATCAATGTTTTTTGATTCACAAATGTTTTATCTTCTTGAGAAGGATAATAAGGAATATTTTTCCACTCATCTATAGGAATAGATGTTTTATTTGTTGGTTCTCTATTTGGAAAAACTACTTTACTTGTAGGTTCTCTCAAGTCATATTCGTGATAAGAATCTGTTTCAAAACGAACTAGTGTCATAAATGATGTAACATTTACAAAAAAAAATCTGTTATTTTCAATAACATACTTGTTATCTGCTGGATTTAAAGATTCTTTATCTATTGTAAAAACTAACTTATAAATTGTTCTAATTCCATCTTGACCATTATCAGTTTTCATTCTTTGTGGATCTTTTCTACTAACAAGTCTAGAAACACCATCAAATAATTGTAAAATTTCTGGACTACCAATTGGATAAAAATTATTTCTATCAATTTCTAAATGATAATATAAACATCTTTTTTGTAAACATGCGTCTTCCATCCCCCAACCCCAATAATTTGGATACCCATTGATTAACTCAAAGTCACAACCTTTTATAACTACAATTCCTCCTAAAGCATTATTAAATCCATAATAATGTTTAACTATACCTTGTGTAGTTTCATAGTCAAAAATTTTATGGAATGGTAGTGTGTCAACATCATTGAAAATAAAAGAAATCTCTTTATAAGTTTCCGGATATTTTTCTTTAATTGCTAAAAACCCTATATTTTTCATTGCACCTCTATTAAAGTTACGATTGTCGCATTGATGAATAAATAAAATTTCATAATCATTTTGACTTTCTAAAATAAAATCCATTTGTTTTGAAAAAAAGAATTTTTGATGAAGGCGATCTCTATAAGGAACAATAAAAACACGTTTTGGTGAATTATCAAAAGACATTTAATATTATTATTATTTTTATTTTTATTTTTATTATTAAATGCAAAAAGTATTAAACATAATTAAAAATATTAAATATGAACATAGTTTTAGTTTCTGCTAATAATTTTCAACCATATATATTAGATAATATAGAACACTTGATACGACTCGGTAATAAAAGTATATATATTCTAACAAATGAATGTTTTTTTGATAAATTTGATAAATTCAAAAATGAAATAAACTTAATAAAAATAGAAGATTTACAGGACTCATATGATTTTAATTCTAAAACATCACTAGATAAAGAAACAAGAAACGGGTTTTGGATGTTGACGTCCAGTAGATTTTTCTATATATATGAATTTATGAAAAAATATGATATCAAAAATATAATACACTTGGAAAATGATGTTCTAATTTATTACAATACTGAAATATTAATCAATAAAGTAAATAGTAGTTACATGTATGTACCGTTTGATTCATATGACAGAAATATTGCGAGTATTGTTTATGTACCAAATCATATTATTTTTAAAGAAATACTGGATAATTATAATTTTTCAGAAAACGATATGTATAATTTCAAAAATATAATGAATATAACCGGAAAAGTAAAGAATTTACCTATATTTACATTTGATAATAATTCTCTTAATGAAGAATATAACTTTGTAACTAAAAATTATAATAGTTTTCATTATATTTTTGATGCTGCTGCAATAGGTCAATATCTTGGTGGGGTAGATCCTGCAAATAATTCAAATGATACAGTTGGATTTGTAAATGAAACATGTATTATAAAATATAATAACTATGTTATCAACTGGAAAACAGATAATAATATAAAAAAACCATTTTTAATAAAAAATGAAGAAGAAATACCTATATTTAATCTTCATATTCATTGTAAAAATTTAAGAAAGTTTATGATTTATGAAAATTATTTTGATATTGTAATACCATTAGGTCCGAATGATCATGATTTAATAATAAAACAAATAGAACATACAAAAAAATATATAAATGGATATAGAAATATTTATATTGTTCCATATGACTCATCTATAAATATAGATGGTTGTATTACTATTAGTGAAGATAGTTTTCCTTTTTCTAAAAATAATGTAAATGATTATATTGGTGTAGAAAAAAGAAATGGTTGGTATTTACAACAATTGTTAAAATTATATGCTGGATTTGTAATACCTAATATACTAGAAAGATACTTAGTAATTGATAGTGATACATATTTTTTCAAAGAAACCGAATTTGTTAACTATAATAAAAAATGTTTTTACAGCCCTGGAACTGAATATTGGCGACCTTATTTCGAACACATGAAAAAACTGCATCCGTCTTTTGAACGTGTTAAAAATGAACTTAGTGGAATTAGTCATCATATGATTTTTGAAAAAAAATATATAAAAGAGTTATTTGACATGGTGCAGATTTATCATAAAAAAGGTTTTTGGATAGTTTTTTTAGAAAATGTATCAAATGATTATAAACATCATTCAGGCGCATCAGAGTATGAATTATATTTTAATTTTTTATTAAAATATCACCCAAATGAAATAGAAATAAGAAACTTACAATGGGCAAATGTATCAAACATAATTAATATAGAAAATAGAGAAATGATGGATTATGTATCTTGTCACTCATGGATGCGTCAATAAAAATAAATTAAATATATATTATTTTAAAATACAATGAACTTTAGGGAAGTTATTATTACAGGTGAACAAATTCAACAACTTGCTAATGTATATTTAGGTATTTATGAAGACTTTAACTTTAATCCATTAATATCAATACAGAAAAATAAACACGTAAATATTTATGATATTACAGACTCATATGATAATCCAAGTATAGTTTTTTGTTATACTCATCGAATTAAAATTTTATCTGAAAAAATACATTATTTCAGAAATAACTTTGTTTTGATTACACATAATTCAGATGAAAATATTTTTGATAATGAAGTTTCAAAAAGTATATTAAAATTTGAAAAACTTCATAAATGGTATTCGCAGAATGTATGTTTTTATCATGATAAATTATATCCGATTCCAATTGGAATTGCAAATTCAATGTGGGAACATGGTAACTTATCATTTTTTTATAATTTTGATAGTAATAAAAATTTTTATTTTACAAAAAATAAAAAAGTATACTTTCAGTTTAATATAAATACGAATAGAGATAAAAGACTATCTTGTTATGAAAAATTAATAACAAAGCTTTCATTTTTGGAAAGTGTTGAACCAACCCAAAATTTAAAAAGACTAAGTGAATATCAATTTTGTATTTGTCCCGAAGGAAATGGTGTAGATACTCATAGACTATGGGAAGCATTGTACTTACAAGTAATACCTATTGTTTTGAAAACTCCTTTTATTGAAGTATTGATAAAAAATACAGGTTTATATATGATTGTTTTAAATTCGTGGAGTGAATTTGATGAATCAATAATAAACTATAACAGCATCATAACAAGTGAAAAATATTTCAATAACAACTATTATGAGAAAATTAGTTATTATTTTTATAAAAGTCTTATTGAAGGTAGTATATAATAGTTTTATTTTTATTTAAAAATAATATTAGTAGAGTATTATTATGAAAGTATATGTTTCGGGTTTTTGGCATGATTTTTTTACTTTTAACAGCACTTATAACTCTACATTTTTTATTGATTTATTAGGCAAGATTTTTAATCAACCTATTGAACTTGGTGATTTTTATGAAAGTGATGTTTTATTAGAGAGTTTATTTTGGAAAAAAACTGTTTTGTATGAAAAAAAATGGAAATATTCTTTATTTTTTATTGGCGAGTCTGTAAAAAATGCTTCTCATTATTTTGAAGAGAAAAAGGGAGGATTGAGTTTTTTAAAAGATTTTGATGTAGTTTTATATGGTAAACACAATAGCAAAAATAATATAAAATTACCTTTGTTTATACCATATATTTACTCTAATAACTTTTTACATAGATTAGAAAATCCGTTGAAAATCACAAATATTCCAAAAAAAAACATTTGTGCAATTATTAGTAATGGAACAAATGCTCCAGAAAGAAATTTATTCTTAGAAAAATTAGAAAAAAGATTTCATATTGACTATGCTGGTAGATATAACAATAATACTCAAAGAATTATTCATGATTACAACACAGAAGAATTTTTAAATGCTATTTCAGAATATAAGTTTATTATAGCAATTGAAAATTCAAAAGAAGAAACATATATAACAGAAAAAATAATTCATGGATTTATTTCAGGAATAATACCTATATATTGGGGATCAACCAGTATTCATGATTATTTTTGTAAAGATAGATTTATAAATATTGAAGAGATGAATGATGAAAATATAGATGCTGCTATCAATAGAATGGAAGAAATAATAAATAACGATGAAAAATATTTAAATATAGTAAATAAACTTGTTTTTAAAAATGGAAAATTAGAAAGAAATATAGATAATATTGTAAATGATATTAAAAAAAAACTACAAATACAGTTATAAATAATGATGATAATATTTATTTAGATATTATAGTAAAAATAACAAATATAAATTTAACCTTGAAAATATAGAATAAATATATTATTTTATTTTAGTTTAAATATAATAATATTTTTACTATCAAATGAAAACTTTTGTAATTCATTATGATAAGTTGGTTAACAGAAAAGAAAATATACTGCGTCAGTTGTATGAAAACAATATGGAGTTTGAATTTATTCAAAGTAAACCAAAAGATACTTTAACATATGAAGATAAAAAAAAATTTAGTATTATTACGGATTCTGAAATATCATTATTTTTACATCACATAATATGCTTTCAAAAATTAGTCGAGGATACTGAAAATGATTTTTGTTTAGTATTTGAAGATGATGCACTTTTTAATAGTAACTTCAATAGTATTCTTCAAACATATATACCACAACTACCAGAAGACTGGGATATGTTATATCTAGGTAATGGCTGTAACTTACACATATCTGATGATATAGTAAATAATTCTAGTACAAATATTTTTACACGTTACTCAAGTAGGTGTACAGATTCTTACTTAATATCAAAAAAATGTGCGAAAATTCTACTAGATGATTTTAATGATGAAAATTTTTCTACTAAGTATCCTATTGATTATCACTTTAATGAAATGATAAAAAAATATCAGTTGAAAATTTTTTGGGCAGAACCTACAATAGTGTATCAGGGATCACAAAACGGAATATTTGATGGAAGTATAGTAAGAGGACATTCATTATAACCATTCTCCATTTAAATATTGATAAAAATTTTAGTATTTTTATTTTCAGATAAAATTAAATTTGCTTTTTTATGTGATAATGGAAAATCCAAGACCATACAAAACAGTAAACATTCTCGTCCATGGACTGATTTTTTGTAAGAACGGATGCGGTTATTGGAATAGAGCTGTGAATGGAGCAACAAGTATTTATAAAATTGCTTATAATGCAATAAATAATAAAGAAAGACTAAATTATTTATCAAGAAGCAATAATTTATCATGGTTTTTAGAAGAATTCCCAAAATCAAAATTTACATGCCTTGAAGTTTCCTTTTATTTTATACAGAAAGGCGCGGTTTTAAATCTTCAAGGGTGTAAATTAAACTAAAATAAATTTAATTTAAATGCAACATTTTATTATATTTAAACTATGAACATCAACTCTTTCAAAAATTATAATTTTATAAATGTTTCAGAAAAAGATAGTAACGAAAGAAAAATTGGGTTTTCATTATTAAATCAAGTTTCTATAGTCGGAAGAAATTATTTTTATCCGAATGTGTTACTTAAGTTGGAAAATAATACAGAATATTTGATCTCCCCTTATGATGAAAAGGTTATGTCATTAAATATAGACAGTTTCTACGAAAATAATACTTACCAATTGAATAATTATAGTAGTATTGAAAATAAAATTTCAATAAAAAATCCTGTATTTTTCTTTATTTATAATTTTGATAACTATTATCATTTTTTATATGATACACTACCATATTTGCATAATTTTTTTTTTCTTAAAAAGTCGATACATAATTTAAAGTTATTGATAAATTATCCAAATCCAAATAAAAAAGAATTATATAAATTTAATACAGATATTTTGAAAAAATTTGTAAATGATGAAGATTTATTAATACATAGTAACGACAATATATACAATATAGTTTTTATTTCAAATTCATTAACACATGGAGGATTATCTAACTTAGAACCAAGAAAAGAAATATATAGTTTATATCAATCTATGAAAGAGAAAATTTTAATAAATCCAAAGTTTAACATATATAAATATATTTATATATCTCGCAGAACATGGATAAATAATGATACTACAAATATTGGAACTAACTATACAACAAGAAGAAAAATGGTAAACGAAGATTTGTTAGTTGAAAAACTAGAAAAGATTGGAGTTAGAGAGATTTTTGCGGAAAACTTGAGTATTGATGAAAAAATCCAAATATTTGGTAATGCTGAATTAATTATTGGAAGTATTGGTGGTGGTATGGCTAATTTACTTTTTGGGACAAAAAATACAAAGTCAATAGTTATTGTAACTCCTGATTTTTTAAATATAAACTACAGATTCAAGTATTCAATGGAAAACACGGATATAACTTACTTCAATAATGTTGAAACTTTTAAAGAACAAAATGAAATACCTTTATTTTCTAGAGTAAAAATAGTAACAGATGGAATTCATAAAGATAAAATAGGAGAAATTATAGAATACAATTTATTAACCAATAAGTATAGTGTAAATGTTTCAAATAACGATGTTGCGGGATTTAATAATGAAACAAAATTCGTACGTAGTGCATTTATGAAAGAAGATTTCAAGTTATTAGATAATGGATTAAATAGTCCTTATATAGTAGATATAGAAAGCTTGATACCATTAGTTAATGCAAAAATGGAAAAATATTCTCATGATAGTTATTATTTATTGAACAAAACAAAAAATATAGAATATTTTTTTAAAGTAGAAGAAATAATTGAAATTATTAAAAAAGATCCAAATGATACTTTTTTTAAAAAAATAAATGGTGAATACATAGAAGTTAATAATAATATTGTATTAAATACAAAATTTATTTGTCATCGAATTAATACTATTGAAGAGTTGAAAAATATACCTAGTATATTTGGGATTGAAATAGATATAAGAGATTGTCATAAAACAAAAAATATTATTTTATCTCACGATCCATTTACAGAAGGAACAAACTTATGTGACTTTTTGGAACATTATAGTAATGATACACTTATTTTAAATGTAAAGTCTGAGAGAACTGAAATTAATTGTTTAGATATTATGAAAAAATATAATATTGATAACTATTTTTTCTTAGACTCAAATGTTCCAATGATTTATTTATTAAATAAAATGTACAATAATAACATAGCATGTCGTTTTTCTGAATTTGAACCTGTAGAAAATTATATTAAAATAAAAAATTATGTTTCTTGGATATGGGTTGACTGTTTTACATCATTTATACTTTCAAAAGACAACTATAGAACATTTAAAAATGACGAAAAAAAAATATGTATTGTTTCACCAGAGTTGCAAAAACACGAGAATAAAATATTTGAATACAGAGAAATGATAATAAATAATGATATTTTACCAGATGCGATTTGTTGTAAGTTACATAATATAATAGAATGGATTTAAAAATACATAAATATAAAATATAAAATGATCAAGGGTGTAATTTTTGACTTTGATAATACATTATACAACTATGATTATACAAATAAATATGCATTATCAGTTTTATTCAAAGAAATGTCTAGCAACTTGAACATAAATATTGAAGAAATTGAAAATGTGTATAAAAAAATGAATAAAAATATCAAAAATTCGAATAACCCAAATAATAAGTTTAATAAACTTATTTACATAAAACAACTATTTGAATATTTGAATATACCTATACATTTGGTAAGTTTCTACTGTAAATTATATAGTGATGTGTTTTTTGTAATGTTTAAAATATATGATGGTGTTTTGGATTTGTTTTCATTTTTGAAAACAAATAATATAAAAATTGGAATTTTGTCTAATAACCATTTTTCACAACAACTTGAAAAATTAGATAAATTTGGATTAATAAAATATATAGATGTAATACAAACAAGTGACGAATGTGGGGAAGAAAAACCAAATAAATATATGTTTTTATCAATTCAATCAAAAATGAATATTCAGTTCAATGAACTTGCGTATATTGGAGATAATTTTGAAGATGATATAGAACCGTGTATTGAATATGGTATGATTCCTTTTTGGTTTAATAGTAAGTTTCAATACAAAATTGTAGATAATATTATACAAATTGGAAACTTTCATCAGATTCAATATTTTTTTCATAGTTATTTGAATACTGTAGATGAACTAATATTTTTATCCAAATATTTTGGACAGTCTATTTTAAATGTACAGGGTGCTGGTGGTAATATTTCTGTAAAACAAGATGATATACTCTTTATCAAATCTTCTGGATATATATTAGGAAATGTAAATTACAATGAGGGTTATTGTTTAATTGATAATAATAGCTGTATAGATATGGTAAAAGAAAATGACAATAGTATAAAAAATGCAAAATTATTTGGTTTTAAAATGCCGTCTATGGAAACATATTTTCATTCATTTATGAAAAAATATACACTTCATTTACATTTTACATTATCAAATATATGGTTTTGTTCTAATAAACAAGTTATACTTGATAACTTTGCGTATAATTATGAAATAGTAGACTATTTTAAACCAGGAATAGAGTTAGCAGTTGAAATTCATAAATTATATAAACCTGATTGTAATATATACTTTTTAAAAAATCATGGGATAATTATAACAGCAGATAATAAAAATGACATAATGCAATATTACGAATATATTTTTGACTACTTCAATAAAAAATGTAATAATAAATATGAAAATGAATTATTGTGCTTCAAAATAAATGAAATCTATAATAGTTATAATAAAAAAGTTGTCGTAAGAAATATTGACTTTCCTGTCGATATATTAGAGAATATTGTATATTGTTTCCCAGACTTGGCAATTTTTATTCCAAATATTAAAACAATTCAAAATTTAGAAGAATTAAATTCTTCTTGTGAGTATGAAGTAATAATATGTAAAAATAACATATATATAGTTGCTGAAAGTATAACAAAACTTTATTCAATAACTGAAATTTTAAATTCATATAAAATACTATATTTTTTGAATGACGGTAATTTGAGTTCAGTTAATAATATACATGAGTTACAAAATATGCCAGAAGAAAAAAATAGAAAGAATTGTTAAATAAATATTAAATAATATGAATGAAATAAATAATTATCAAAAAATTATTATTTAAATAAAAATTAAATAATAATAATAATATAATAATAATAATGGAAGAAGATAACTATCGTGTTGCTTTTATAATTGCAGCAAAATATTATAGAAATTACCAATCTTATTTACAATACTATGTAGATAATATTCAAAAATATTATAAAAATAGTTTTACTATTATTGTTGATAACAATTCTAAATATATTGATGATATAAAAAAGAAATTAGAAAACTACAAAAGTTTGGTCATTTTAACAAATAATACAGAATGTAAGTTTGAAGTTGGAGCATATAAAGTTGGTATTCAATATTTAATTGACGAAAATATAATAAATAACTACGACTACTATGTATTTACTCAGGATACATTTGTTTTAAAGAAAAAGTATGATTTTAATGAATTAATAAGTAAAAATGTTTTAGCTTGTTCTATAGGAACTTATGATAATAGTGTATGGTATGGTTATATGGAATCTGAAGTATCACAGCATGTTTTAAAAAAACTAAACTTACAAAATTCTTTGGATAAACTTGCCTTTTGTTGGTGTTGTTCAATTATTTTACATAAATCTAAAGTTGAAGAATTTTTAGATATAACAAAAGATATTGTTACTGTAAATAGATCACAATCCGAATCTAGTGAAAGGTATCTTGCAGCTATAATATATCATTTAAATAACTTTTGGAACTATGATGGCATTTATAACTTGTATAGGATTAAGTATGATTTTAATTCTGTTGATATTTTAAATGATGATAGCATGCCCGAATGTTTTGTTAAAAGACTTCAACAAAAAAATGAATGGACACAAGATGAATAGAATAATAAATAATAAAATAACAATATAAAATGAAAATTTTAATATTATAAATCAAATGAACAAATATAATATTAGAAGTAAATGTATATTTTGTGATTCTGTTTTAAATAAAACTTTTTTTGAAAAAGATCATGCTTGCTATTCTTCGCATTTTATGGTTGATAACGACTATACAGACTTTCATAATATACCATTTAATATTTATACTTGTCAAGAGTGTAATACACCACAAACCAAATACTTGGGTGACTTAAATGAAATATATAATATCAATCATGCAGATAGTACTGGAAAAACTATGACAGATCTTCATAATAAAACATTTGAGTTGATAATGAAATATAAAAATAACATCAAAAATATTATAGAAATTGGTAGTTCAAAAGGTATATTGGCAGATATAGTATTAAAAAATATAGATACTACATATAATATTATTGAACCTTCATATTGGGGAGATAGAAGCAACAAAAATATAATTGATGATTTTTATGAAAATGTAGAAGACACATTGATAGATGCAAATACTATGATTATATCACACGTTTTTGAACACTTTTATAATCCATTAGATATTTTAAATAAAATATACAGTAACAAAAATATTGAAAACTTTTTTTTAGTTTTTCCTGATTTAGAGTATTATATAAATAATGAAGTATTACATGTACTAAATACAGAACACACATATTATGTTGATAATCAATTTTTAATTAGTTTATTAAATAATAAGGGATTTGAACTTATAGAAAAATATTACCATAACAATCATTCTGTTATTTTTTATTTCAAAAAGAAAAATGTTCCAAATACAAACGAAAAATTAGTCCTTTATAATAATAACTTTTCATTAGATAAATTTTACAGTAGTATTTTCAATAAAATAACATACTTTAATGATATTATAAATTCAAATGATTCAAAAAATGTTTATTTATGGCCCGCATCTATTCATACTTTATATTTATTCAATTTTGGGTTAAGTGATAAAATTACCGGATTTTTAGATAATAGTGAAAATAAAATTGGTAAAAAAGCATATGGAATAAATAAAGAAATCTTATCTTTTACACAAATTGTAAATGAGAATAGTGCTAACTCTATTATAATATTAAATGGTGGTATATTTAACGATGAAGTTAAAAATATAATTAAAAATGCAAATAATATAAAATTTATATTATAAGTAAAAATAGAAATATGCATATTATTGTTCCTATGTCTGGAATAGGGAAACGATTTATAGATGCTGGATATAATAATCCCAAACCATTAATAACTGTAGAAAATAAACCAATTATACAACATATTGTTGAATTATTTACAGGCGAAAGTAAATTTACTTTTATTTGTAATGATCTTCACCTTAAAAATACAAATATGGGAAAAATTTTGAGAGAGATTGTTCCAAACTGTACTATTTTTGAAGTAAGTGTAAATAATAGAAAAGGTCCTGTTGATGCAGTTTTACAAGCAAGCGAACTTATAAATGATGATGAAGAAGTTATCGTTTCTTATTGTGACTATGGAACGAAATGGAATTATGAACAATTTAAATATGAAGTGAAAACGAAAAATGTAGATGGTGCAATTCCTTGTTACAAAGGATTCCATCCACATATGCTAGGGAATGATAACTATGCTTTCGTAAAAGAGGAAAATATGAAAATGATTGAAATACAAGAAAAGAAACCTTTTACAGAAAATAAAATGAATGAATATGCATCAAATGGATCTTATTATTTTAAAACTGGTAAAATAGTAAAAAAATACTTTCAAGAACTAATCGATCTGCATATATCTACAAATGGAGAATATTATGTTAGTATGGTTTATAATTTATTGAAAAGAGATAATTTAGATATTTTGATTTTTGAAATAGAAAAAATGCTTCAATGGGGTACACCAAAAGACTTGGAAGAATATTTGATTTGGTCAAATTATTTTTTGAAAAGAGACATGAACTTTAACAAAAAATTCATAGATGATAATAATACTACATTGATACTTCCTATGGCCGGAGCAGGGAGTCGTTTTTTCAATGTTGGGTATAGTACACCAAAACCTTTATTAGATGTAGAAGGTATTCCTATGGTAATTCAAGCGGTTACATGTTTACCAGAAACAACAAATAAAATTTTTATTTGTCAAAATGAACACTTACAAAATTATGATATTCAAGAACCCATTTTGAAACAGTATCCTTGCGCAGATTTTATTGGTATTGACTACGTGACAGAAGGTCAGGCTTGCACTTGTGAATTAGCTTTTAATAATCAAAATGATAATAATACTAAAATCGATAGAGAAAAACCTATTCTTATTTCTGCTTGTGATAATGGTGTTTATTATAATATAGATGAATACAAAAAATTATTAAATGATACTTCAGTAGATATTATTATATGGTCGTTTTCAAATAATCCTACAAGCAAATTATATCCACATATGTATGCTTGGTTAGATGTTGATAATAATAATTTTATTAAAAGAGTTTCAATAAAGAAACCTTTTATTGACTGTGAAAATAAATATGCAATTATAGGAACTATGTTATTCAAAAAAGGAGAATATTTTTTGGAAGGATTAAACAAAATTTACAAAGATAACTATAGAACGAATGGTGAATTCTATGTAGATAATATGATAGAACCATTAGTAAATATGGGTTATAAATGTAAAATATTTAACGTGGATAATTATCTTTGTTGGGGCACTCCAAATGATTACAAAACATATAACTATTGGTTTGATTATTTCAAAAATATTGTTAACAAATAATAAATAAATGGAACTAAAAAAAGTATGTTTTTTAATTTGCGGGTTACCTAGATCAATTGACATGGTAGTTAATAATATAGAAAATATTTTTGATAAAGAAAAATATAAAATAGAATTTATTATTTGTAGCAGTTTAAATAAAGAAAAAGAATATTGTAATCATATTAATTTTCAACATTTTATAAGTAGCAATAAAAATATTAAAAACACTTTTTTCTTAGAAGACGAACCAAACGATTCATTTCGAAATTCTATAAACTATATGAAAAAAATATCATTTGGTTTAAAAATATTAGAAAATAAATATGATTTTTATTTTATAATTCGTAGCGACTGTATTTTAAACAATATTCATTTTTTAGAAAATATTGTAAATGAAAATGTTTTGTATTTTTATTTTGATAATAAAAATTCTTATACAAAAAATATAGATGATAAAATAAAAGAACATATAATTATAACAAAAAATTTCTATTTACTTAAAAAATTATGTTATATTTATGATTTCTCTTGCGATAATCCTAATTTTTGTGATATAACTTTGTTCAAATTTATAGAAAAAAACTGTATACCTTACCAATTAATTGACGTAGACTATAAACTAATTTTATCAAAGTGTAATATTATTGGTATATCTGGTGACTCTGGATCAGGGAAAAGTTCTTTAATGGAATACTTATTGAACTTATACAATAAAAATAATGTTTTGAAATTAGAGACAGATAGATATCATAAATGGGAAAGAGGAAATCAAAATTATAAAACAATAACACACTTAAATCCAAATGCAAATTACTTGGAAATGATGACGGATGATGTATATAACTTAAAAATTGGTAATGAAATATATCAGGTTGATTATGATCATTCAACTGGTAAATTTACAGATAAAGAGCTTATACATTCCAAAAATAATATTATTTTGTGTGGTCTTCATACTTTATATGTTGACAAGTTGAACGAAATTATTGATATCAAAATTTATATGGATACAGATAGAGAACTGATAAAAAAATGGAAAATAAAAAGAGATTCTATTGAAAGGAATCATTCTATTGAAAAAATAATAGAACAAATAGAGTTTCGTTCAAAAGACTATTATGCATTTATTCACAATCAAAGAGATAACTCTGATATAGTAATAAATTTTTATGAAAATTCAGAAAATATATTGAAATGTAATTTTAAAATTAAAAATAAAAATATTTTTCATCGACTATCTAGTTATTTTATAAAATATAATTATTCTACTTCTGTAAACAATAATGATATTATAGTTAAACTTAAAAATGAGTATAATGAAATTTATATGAATGAAAAAATATATGAAAAGTATGAAAAGAGTGTATTTGAAAATAATCATGAAAATAAATATTATAGTGAAATATTAGTATTCCTAATATTGTATACTCAAAAATAATGAAATTAATAAAGTTTAAACTAAAAGTTATTATTTATTATTATTAACTATTAATTTGTTTTACCCAATATTGTAATGTAAGCTTATCATAGTTGAAAGTTTTATTTTGAAATTGTTGAATTGTAGTATCTAACAATTCTTTTGTAATTTCTCTCCAGTCATTCACAATTAAAACTGGCAAATCTTCAAATAGTTTTTTAAAATTTGGTGCTTTTAAAATAGGAATCGCGCCAAGACATAATGTTTCCCAAGTTCTATGACAATCCATACCATTACCAAAAGGCGATAAAACAAAACTATAATTTGTTATATTTTTCCAATTTTGGGTCCTTTTTGTAAAATTTTGATTTATAATCATTAAATCTTGCGGAATTTGTTGAAAACATTCATTTCTTTGATTGAAACGGTCATTACTAGTAGAAAAATTAACATATATTTTACATTCTCTTTTATAAAAAGGTTTCATTTCTTTTCTGATATCAAATAAAATTTCTTCTTGAAATCTTGGTAAACTACCTTCCCCGTCTGTTTTCCATGTATGATTTGGATCTGTCGATATTGTATGATAATCTAATCCTATTGGAAGTTGAACTATTTTTGGGTGATTTTGAATTTGTGTATTTTGTGCAAACCATTTTATTAAATACTTTGAATTAATAAGTATAGATGTTTCCTCACTCGTCAATGCTTCTTTTGGAACACACATGTCAGAATCACCTGTAACCAAAATAAAATTATTGTTTATTTTTGGCAAAATAAAATTTACAAAATATTTTATTAGATCACTACACACATATATAGAAGCACCATTTATTTTATTTGAAACTATTATGTTATTCAAGTAACTACGGTCATTATTACAACTAGAAATAGGATTTCTTGAATGTATTTTGCAAGACTTTAATAGTCCTCTAGAACAAACAAAGTAACAAAAATTTTCCATTATATATATATATAATGGAAAATATAAATACTACCATAGGAAGTGGTGGAAGATTTGCAAATCATTTTTTTAGGAATATGATGGCACATTTTATTTCTAAAAATAATAATATAAAATTTAAATATTCGTATGAAGAAGAATTTATAAATCTAGGTGTTGAGTTATATAAAGAAGGATCATCAGTATTTAATGATAAATTTAATATAAATGATGATAATTTTTTTGATTTAATTAAAAATAATAAAAAAATTTATAAAAATATATATTTAGAAGAATGTTATTGTCAAACTAAGGAATTTTCATTTTATTTAAAAGAATACATTAATAACATAGAACAAAAAAATAAAATTATACAAAAAAACTTATTTAGTTATCGATATAATAATAACAATGACGTTTTTATTCATATCAGACTTGACGACTGCACAGAAAAAAACCCTGGTTTCAGTTATTATAATGATGTTTTACATAAAATTGATTTTGACAAAGGATACATTTCATCAGATTCAATAAGTCATCCATTATGTATTGCTTTAACTAAAAAATACAACTTAACCATAATTGAAGACACAGAAATTCCAACTATTATGTTCGGTAGTACTTGTAAAAATATTGTTTTATCTAATGGAACATTTTCTTGGTTAATTGGAGTATTAGGTTTTTTTTCAAATGTATATTTTCCAATATATCCAATAAATAAAAAACCATGGCACGGAGACATATTTGTATTTCCTGAATGGAATGGGGTTGACATAAGTAGTTCTAGACCTCCTCTTCCATATGATAAAGCTACAAAATTGATGAAAAAGTATGGTTTTAATTTTTAAATTTAACTACAAATTTTCTAGCAAATTTTTTGCACCTCCTTGATAATGTATAGACAATGCACGAACTAATTTATCATCATTAGTAAAAAAATAAAATTTATCATCATTTTTTATAATTTTTTTTATACCATTTTCCATTTTATAAGTATCTTCTCCTAAAAATCCATAAGAATCATTCACATTATGATCAAATACACAATCTTCTCCATTTACTAATAATTTTTCATTTAAGTCAAAAACTTCACACATTTTTTCAGAAAATAATAAATAAAAAATAGTCATGTCACATATTCCACCTCCAATTTTTCTTATTTTATGAAATAGAATTTTGCTATTTATTAAATCCATTTTACTTTTATTTTCATAAATATCAAAACATAAATTTATAAATTTATTACATAACTCTATATTAATTAGTCCATTATGAATACAACCTACCATATGATATGGATTTTTTTCTTGAGAAAATTTTTGTAATGAATATGCATTATTAATATTTTCGTGTGAACTAAATATATCTTCAATCTTTTCAAATACTATACAATCACTATCTAAGTGAAAAAAAGTATTAATTCCAGTTGTTAACATAAGTTGTTTCAAATAAAACACTCTTAAAAAACATTTTATTTCATAACTAACATCATGAGTGCTATAGTTAACAAAACATCTTTTGAGTCTATTTACTTCTCCATTATCTAAATTTTTTACATGAATATGTTTAACATTTTTGTTGTTTTTGAATAAATTTTCATTTGTGTCATTGCCTATCAAATAGACAAAATTTTTTTTAGAATTAATCTCGACACATTTTTCTAAATATTTTTGATTTCCAAAATGAAATATAACAACAGGTATTTTACTCATTTATAGATATAGATAATATTAATATTTAAATTATAATAATTAAACTATAAATTTTATTACTATAAGGACGAACCTAAAAGTAATTTTTTGATGTCATTAGAAATATCAAAAACGTTTCTTGTTAGTTCATTATTTTTAAAAATTGGTTCATTTACAATTCTCAAATATTCTTCATCATTATTTATTATTGATATTATTTTGTCAATCGCAATATTTATGGAACTATCATTCAAATTAGGTATATTAATAAATCTGTCTTCATTAAAATAATCTGTTATACTATTTGACCCCCAATAAATTGGTATTGTTTTTGAAAGAAAACCATTTATTATTTTTTCTGTTATATAAGTTTCTTGTTTTGTATTTTCTAATGCAATTATAAATTTATACTCTGAATAAAAATTTAATATTTTATCTGAATTGTACGTGCCTTCTATTCTTTCTACATTATTTCTAAATTTTCCAGCATAATCTATATGAACTTTTGATTCTAATTTATCTAAAAAATAATTTCTTTTAATAGAATTACCATTTGAAATAATAGCACATATATTTTTTTTAGGGATATTTGTAACTATAGGTGTATTTTGTAGTATAGGTAAATAATTATTGGAATATATATATGATATAAATAATGGCAAATTAATTATTTTATTATCAAAATTATTATATCTTCCAGATAAAATACAATCATAATTAGCTATTTCTCTAAATCTTGGATATTTTTTATCAAATAAAAAATTCATAGATTCACCATTAAAAAAAAAAGTATAATTCCATTTTTTGAAATTTATAAATGTTTTATCTGAAAAAACACTTTCTAATAATATATTACTTTCATGTAAATTGCCTAAAGTAATAGGCTCATTAAAAATTTGATTAAATAAATATTTAAAAAAAAACCATTTATTTGGATCAGTATTTTCTGTAAACCCATCCCAAAATCCATTAACAAATACTTTCATATAATATAAAAGTTATATTTAATTATTCATTATATTATCTATGCATAATTCTTTAAATATTTTCATTACATTTTCAGGATTATATTCTTTAAATGCATTCCAGTCTTGTTTTTTAACATCTTCTCTGTTTTCAAATGTTATAAATTGAGTTAGAACATTATACAAATTTTGTTTATTATACCATATTCCTTTTTGTTTCAAAAAATTCACATGCGCTTTATCTCCAATTGGTGTAGCAATCACCGGTTTATTTTTAATAGAAAATTCAGCAATTGCAAGTCCAAATGTTTCGCCATGACTTCTTGCCCATAACATAGCATCACAAGTATTAATAAATTCAACTTTTTTATATAAATCTATTATTTTAGGTAAATGAATAATATTTGGTAAATTTTCACAAAATACTGGTGTATTTACAAACAAAAAATAAATATTTGGATTATTTTTAGCAACAAAATGAACTATTTCATGGACGTATTCAATATCAAAAGTATCACCGCCACCATGTCTTCCATAAACAATTGCATTAACAGGTATGTTTAATTCATTTCGCATATTTTTATCAGTATCAGGTAAATAAACTATATTTGGTAAAACTGGTATATTATTATTATAATTTTGTATTGCAGTAGAAACAGCTGCATATCCTGAACCGTATGGATTCTTACAATTAAAAACATAATGTACGAATGTTTTTTTTACTCTACTAACTTGACTATTATCATTATCTAATTTTTCTAAAAATAAAATATCACAATTATTTTCAACTAATATATTATCTACTAAATCAAAGTGACTAACACCAAAAACATCGAATTCATTTTTGAATTTTTGTAATACATTTGGGTCATTATATGTTCTACTACTATTATATACTATAATTGATTCATTTCCTAATATTTTTTTATTAAAATATGCGTAATCATAAAGAGCTACAGTTGTACCTCTTTCACATAAAATAGTATCCCAAAATGCAATTTTAACCATATACATATATAAATTATTTTATTTTATCTTAATGAACTTTAATAAAATCCTCTTTGAGAACCTTGGGTATCAATTGTAGGTTCCACCCAATCACATTAAACTTATTATTTCGAATAACATTATTTTTATTTTTTACTAAAGTTTGTCTCATTTTTTTTCTGGTCGGTGTAATAATAGTTATTTCATATAATTTTATTTATTTTTAATATAAAAAGCATCACCCCATTTACAATCTTCAAACCAAAATGTTTCCACTCTTATGAATCCAAAATTTTGTAAGTAATTATCAATATCTGTTATAAGTGCACATTCTTTATAAACGTAATCACAGTTTACTTCTGTATAAATATAATCTATATTTTCTAAATACTCTTCCATACCCTTTAGTGCAATTAATTCTGCACCTTGTATATCTAAATTTATGAAGTTATATGGTATATCATATTTGTTTATTATATCTCTTAATGGTTTTGCTTCTCTTAAACCACTTTTAATATAATAAATATCTGGGTGAAATATTTTATGTAATCCTAACTCTAATATAGAAGATGATTGTCCATTATTTGAAACATTCCAGTTGACTATTTCATTTTTATCAGAAACTAATGCAAATTCAATTTGTAAATTTTTGTATTTTTTTTTAGAAATTTCAACTTTATCATAAAGAGCTTCTACCCATAGTATTTTATTTCTCGGTAAATATTTTTCATATACGTTTATCTCTTCGCACAAATGAGCACCTACATGAAGAATACCTTTTAATTCAATATTATATTTTTTTGATAGTTCATCTAAAGAAATAAACATAATATATATATATATATATATACACAAAATATAACTAGTTATATTTTGTATCATTTTTCTTTCTGGTCATTACATATTGCATTAAACTTATCTTAAACATGATTTATATGTTCCATTTATAGAACCTTGAGTAACAATTGTAGGTTCGCTCCAATATACATTGAATTTATTGTTTCTAATAACATCATTTAACCATAAGTCTACAGGACGTATGATCCTATAGTTTGGCATTTGCATACGTTCTAAAATAATTGAAGCGCATCGTTTTGTTATTAAATAAGAATCTAAACATCTCGTGAAGTTATTCAAGTATATGTTACTATGTGGATTATTAATTAATCTATTTTTTATGTGCATATTACAACCATCGCCAATAAATAACATATCCCATATATCAGGTAATTGTGAAATATAGTTATTTAAAGTATTCATAAAATTATCTGATAATATTACATCATCTTCTAATATTAATGCGTATTCATAATCATTCTCTACAATTTTTTTGAAACATTCAATATGATGCAATGCTACAGATATTTCCCCATCATTTATATTTTTAAAAATCTTTTTATCTTCTTCTGTTAAAGTATCTTTTGGCTTATTTTGAACAAACTCTGTTAAATCTTCTATATTGTTTTTTATTAACTGAAGTAACATATTTTGTTTTCTTTTTATTAACTTGTCATAATGAATGATAAATATTTTCATATTATATTATATACACAAAAAAAGGTCTATCGAAGTGCTGACTTATATAGACCTTTTTTTGATCCTTGAGTTACTATTGTAGGCTCTGCCCAGTATACGTTAAATTTATTATTTCTTATAACATCATTCAACCACATATCTATAGGTCTTACAATTCTATAGTCAGATAGTTTAATACGTTCTAAAATAATAGATGCACATCTTTTTGTTACTAAGTAAGAATCTAAACATCTTGTTGCACCCATTCCTCCCCATTTACTTGGATATATATGTTTTCTATAAATATTGATATTTTGTTTAATTGCAAAATCTGGAATATGATATCCTCCACCATCACCAATAAATAGCATATCCCATATAGAAGGTAAGTCTGAGATATATTTATTAAGTATATTAATAAAATTCTCTGACAATATGACGTCATCTTCTAATATTAGAGCATAGTTATAATCATTTTCAATAATTTTCTTGTAACATTGAATATGATGCAATGCTACAGAAATCTCTCCATCTGTTATATTTTTGAATAACTTTTTATCATCATAAGTTAAATTTTCTTTACCATAATTAGAAATAAATTCAGCTTCTAAGTTGTACTTACTTAATTGTTCTAGCATATACTTTTTTCTATTTATCAACTTATCGTAATGAACTATTAATATTTTCATACTATTATAAAAGAATTTTATTAATATTTTCTCCTTAAATTATTCACAAAGTAATTTATGAGTAAAAAATACCATTTTATTATAAAATTTTATAATAAAATATTATAATAAAATTACTATATATGAAATGTTGTATTTGTGGAGCTGTTAAAAATGTAGAAAAATATTTAGATAATATATTTAAAAATATAGAAAAAATAGGTTCTTTATTTGAAGACTATACAATTATCTTATATTACGATACATCTCAAGATAATACATTGCAAAAGTTAAAAGATTATAAAGAAAAAAATTCTAAATTGAATTTTTATGTTAATGAAATTCCTATAAGTAAGTTTAGAACTCAACGTATTGCAAATGCTAGAAATGGTTGTTTGCAAATGATAAGAGAAAAATATAATGATTTTGAACTTTTTATCATGATAGATTGTGATGATGTGTGTAGTGAAAATATAAACTTGAAAGTTCTAGAAAAATACTTGTACAGAAATGACTGGGACGCTCTTTCATTTAATAAAGAGTACTATTATGACTTATGGGCATTATCTATAAAGCCATATCTTTTAAGTTGCTTACACTTTGACTTCAAAAACAACGAACATATAGCTGACAAAAATGGTATACTTAATAAATATGTAAAAGATTTATTAAATAATTTACCAGCTGAAGAATTACTACAATGTGCATCTGCATTTAATGGTTTTGCTATTTACAGAACAAATAAATTTATAAACTGCAACTATGATGGAACACTAAGACTAGACTTGTTGCCAAAAAAATTAATATATGATAATTTAAATTTACTTTCAAACAAAGCAACCTTCAGATTTAATAGTTATGAAGAAGATTGTGAGCATCGTTCATTTCATCTTCAAGCTATTAATAAAAACGGAGCACGTATTCGTATTTCTCCCGAAATATTATTTCCAGGTATTTGTTAATCAATATTAAAAATATTATAGTTATAATTTATGAAATGTTGTATTTGTGGAGCTGTAAAAAATTGTTCTCAATATTTAGATAAAATTTTTATGAATATAGAACAAGTTGCATCTCTTTTTGAAGACTATGTAATTATTTTATGTTATGGAAATTCTGAAGATGATACTTTGGAAAAACTAAAAGAATACCAAAAAAAAAATGACAAATTAAAACTTTATGTTAACAAAAACGATAATGGAACATTTAGAACTCATAGAATTGCAAATGCAAGAAATAAATATTTAGACATGATACGTAATAATTTTAGTGACTATGAAATGTTTGTAGTAATGGATTGTGATAATGTTTGTTCTTCATATATTAAATTAGAAATTTTGAAAAAATATTTATACAGAAGTGACTGGGACGCATTGTCATTTAATAGAGATGATTATTATGATACATGGGCTTTATCTATAAAACCATATATATTTAGCTATAGACATTACAATAATGAAAGTATCGTTCTAGAAAATACTAAATTGTATATAAAAAATTTACTGAGTAAAGTTCCTAATAATGGTCTTTTGAAGTGTGCATCTGCGTTTAATGGGTTTGCAATATACAGGACAAATAAATTTATAAACTGTAGTTATGATGGACGTCCACGGTTTGATTTGATACCAAAAAATTATATCATCAACAATGTTATTGTAAATAATTCAAAATTAACATTTAGTTTAAATAAAGGAACTGAACAAACTGTACACGAGGATTGTGAACATCGTGCATTTCATTTAGAAGCAATTAATAAAAATGGTGCACGTATTCGAATTTCTCCTGAAATATTATTTGATTAATTTATACATTTACTATCAAATATTACAATACTTCTTCAATATTTTTGCAGGCATCAACTCTTCTTTCATATTTTCTATTTTTTTGAAACATTTGTTTATTGTGACTTCACTTATTTCACTAACATTCTTAACATCCTTTTTACTTACATTTAATTTACATATTTGAGCTATAAAATACACTACACCTGCCGCAATAGAATGTGGTGTATTCTCTGGCATTAGTCCTTGTTTTTCTATTTTTAGTGAAATAAAATGACACAGTCTTGTCAGTTCCGTATTTATATTCAATTTTGAACAGAAGCGTTCAATAAAAGCTTCTGGTTTCGTTCTGCAAAATGATGTTTTTTCATTATTTTGCATATCCTTTTCTAAATTATTTATTATTAGTTGTGCATTTTTACATCCTTTTGTTGCGCTCGTCACATCCAAATGAAATATAGTTGCAATCTCTTTTGCTGTTCTTGGATAATTGTTAATTCTACAAGAAATATAAATAGATGCTGCTAAAATCCCATCCCTATTATCTCCTCTAAATGTCAGTTCATATTCAGATATTTTTTTATGATATCTAACTGCATCATCAATTATTAGTTTAGGCATTCCTGCATTTTGAGACATAATTGTAATTCGTTGAAATTCGTCATATTGTGACTTTTCTTTATATGGCATAGACTGCCATTCTGTATATCGACGAATTTTTCTCATTTCGTATGAAGTAGAGCCACTACACAATACTTTGCAACCAAATGAAGATTCTTGAAGAAGAGGGTTGATTGGCATTCCACATCTTGTTGGATCGTTGTTCTTGTTATCTTCTGATCCATAGTATCTCCATTCTGCAGAATGATCTACCATGTCTTTATAAATAATCGCACACTTTCTATTTGTACATGTTAAAAATCCTTCATCCGAAAATGCTAAACTATAATCACATCTGTCACATTTTTCTCTGTCTCCACAAGCACGGTATATACATTCTAATGGTGAAACAGATTTATTTTCATTTGTAATCTCGGTATCAAATATATTCCACAATTCTTTTTTATTATTGTTATTATCTTTTCGTTTTTTACTACCATCTTTCATCATTATTATTCCTTTTCATAATAATAAATAGTTTTTAATTCAATTTTATTTTATATATTTAATATAATTAAAGTATATGGGAAACTCTATATCAACATACACAAATATTCAAAATAGTAATCAAACTTCAACTACAAATACTTATGATAATGTTTCTTTGAGCGATTCATTAGATTATATTGCTACACATTATATTTTGACTATGGACTTTAATAGTTTAAGAAAATTACATGAAAAAAATTATTGTCAAAAATTAGTTGTTTTGACATCTGATATTATTGATAAATATTTTAACCATCTACAAGTTAAAAACTTAGCAAAAAGAGTCAAAGTTGGTGATCAATTTGATAATAACGCAAAAAAAAATATTTCTTTTTTGAAAAAAGATGATATAGACTATTTGAATACAAACAACGATAAAATAAAAAAAATGTATTGTAATGAAATTGCTAAATTTTATATTAAAATTGCACACATATTTTCTGCTATTTTGACAACTATTAATCCAGAATATACTTATAATGACTTTCTTGGAAGACCCGTAAAAGTAAAACTAAGTGAAAAATCTTCTATACCTGAATATGCTACTATTACTGTATCTAAAATAAACTTATGTGGAGAGAGAATAGATGCGCTAAAAGGGAAACAAGATTTTGAATTTCTCAAACATGATAATGAAATAGATGAAAAAGAAAAAATGAACATAAAACCAGAAATTTGTTATGTTCATATGAATAAAAATGGTGAACTTGAAAATTTAGAAGATGAACCAGGAATATCAGAACTGATCGACTTATATTATGATTCTGATTATGACTTCAAAACTGGAAAATTTTTGGGTATGTCAATAAAAACACAACAAGAGTTTCAAGATGACTTGCGCAAATTTTATACTACTTTTACAGGTAACACAGATATGCCTTTAAGTGTAAAAAAATTTAGTGACATTAAGTTAAAAAATTATAGTAAAAATAAATTTTGTGAAGCGGAATTTTCTGGAATAACGTATTCGGGAAGTTATAAAGAAAAACTGTTTTTTGATTATGCGAGTAACTTAAAACAAATGATACAAAATGTAAATAAAAAACAAGAATCTTTACTGAATATTATTAACAAAATTTTTACCTACGTAAATGATCCTATAACAAATAACAAAATTATTAAAATAAATTCATATCTAAATGAAGATTCTCTACAAGAAATTATTGTTGAAACAAGAAATTTGATTATTGAACTATACTTGAAATGTGAAAGCGATTTTACTGAAGGTGTTAAAATTTATCAAGCAATTGTTGAAAGTCAAATTTTAGATACGACACAAAAACATATAGAAAATCTTGAAAAAGAACGTGAAAAATTAATTCAACCTTATTATCAAATCAAATAAAATATTTTTAATTATATTATTCATAGTATTAATTTGAATAATATAATATAAGTTAGTCTAAACTATCTTAAAATAGTATTTTAAGTGCGGGAAGCAGCTGCACTGCGGGAAGCAGCTGCAGATGCAGCACGAGCAGCAGAGGCAGCACGAGAAGCTGCAGCAGAAGCAGAACGGGCAGCAGCAGCAGTGCGAGCAGCAGAGCGGGATTTAGATGCGGAAGCAGCGCGATGAGCAGCAGCAGAAGCTTGCTTTGAAGCAGACGCGGCACGTTGAGCAGCAGCAGAAGCAGCGCGAGAAGCCATTCTTTTCATAGCGGTTTTTTGTCCGCCTTTGCGATGATGACGACGATGAGTTTTTGCCATTTATATATATACTTTACAAAAAAAAATCGTGTTAAAATTAAAATATTTTATATAAATAATTTTTGCCTAAATAATACAAACAAACATAATAATTTTTAACTAATTTCTTTTACATAATTAAAAATATGCCTAAACTCAGTTAAATTTATTTTCAATTTTATTCAAAATATCATCGTTGTATATTAAATTTCCTTGAGGTTTATACGACTTAATTGGAGTAAATTTCTTATTCGTTTGTGATTTGTTTGTTTGAATTGAATCTTTTGTTTTAAATATCATTTCTTCTAATGACTTTGGTTCTTGATTTTCTTCATTCGTTATCATTTTATCTACTTGATTCCCGTATTCATCTACAACAATACCAGTTTTCTTTTTAAATTCTGATCTAACATATGAAGGGACCCAATGATTCCAACATATCATTAATGTATTTGGATGAATGTAACGGACATTAAAACCATTTTCTTTTAACTTATCTACTAAATAAGCTATACAAGCAGCTTGATCATACTTAGGGACACCTAACATTATTTCTGGGACAATAAACCAACAAAACTGTTCTTCTATTTTTTGCCTAGCAGTTGTTTTTATTCTCACATGAATTCGATTCAATAACTTATTGTATAATGCAAGTTGATTCAAATCGTGTTGTCTTTTTCTCTCATATAATTCATCTATGTTTAATTTTTCAGAAAAATCTGTAACATTTTCTAATGTAAAGATATTTGCCATTACTAAATATTGTGAAAAAAAAGAAAAATTAATAACTAACTTTTTGATTGTGTATATGTATAATTTAAATTTTATGTCTAATTAGACCAATCTATTTTGTATTTTAAAACAGATTCAACTTGTTTAAATATATTAGAACCAACAAATCCCCTCGCAAGAGGAGAAGGGTGTACACATGTTATAATATTTTCTTTTTTATTTACAAATTTACTTTTTGTTTTTGCAAAGTTTCCTAATAACAAGAATAAACAGTCCTGATTGTTATCACTTATAAATTTTATTATATCATCTGTAAATTTTTCCCATATATTCATATGGCTTCCAGGTTGTCCTTCTATAACGGTTAATGATGAATTTAATAAGAATATTTTTTCTCTGTAAAACCATTTTTCTAAGTTACCTATAGTAAATTCATATTTTCTCTCTGGAAATTCTAATTTCAACTCTTTGAAAATATTTTTGAGGGAAGGAGGTATTTTTTCTCCTGTTGGTACAGAAAAGCTTAATCCATGTGCCTGTCCTTTTTTATGATAAGGATCTTGACCTAAAAGAACTATTTTGATATCTTTTACATCCATTTCAAATACACGAAATACATGTTCTTTTGGAGGATAAACATTTACTTGTGTATTTTCATAAATTTTGTCAATTTTTATTTTATAATTATCAATCAAAGGGTTCCAAGAAGTATGTATTTTGTTCATTTCTAATTAATTAAATATATATATTCATTTAGTTAAAATAATACAAAATAATATTATTAAATCAATTTTATTATTGAAGTATTATTAAATATTAAAAATAATTTGAAACTATTAATTTAACTTATAATGACTATAAAACATCTTGTCATTCCTGGTGGAGGTCCTAGCGGAATAAAAGCACTTGGAGCACTTCAATATCTAGAGCAAAATAATTTTTGGAACATCAATAATATAGAAACTATTTATGCTACATCTGTCGGGGCAATACTATCAGTAATACTATGCATGAAATTTGACTGGGAAACTGTTAATGATTATGTTATTAAAAGACCTTGGCACGAAGTATTTCAAATAGGGGTTGATCAAATTTTTGAAGCATATACAAAGAAAGGTTTATTTGATGATACTGTTACAGAAATATTTTATAAACCTTTTTTTCTTGCAAAGGATATTTCATTACAAGTTACACTAAAAGAATTTTATCAGCTTACAAATATAGAGTTGCATTTATTCTCGTTAGATTTGAATCATTTTGATGTTGTAGATATTTCTTACAAAACGTTTCCTGATTTATTTGTTTTAAAGGCAGTTCAAATGTCTGCAGCAATCCCTATTTTAATATCTCCTGTTTGTATAGATAATAAGTGTTTTGTAGATGGTGGTGTTGTTTGTAACTACCCAATAACCCATTGCATTCAACGTGCTGAAAATATAGATGAAATATTTGGTATACGAAATAAATATGAAATATACGATAGTAATATAGTAAAAAATGAATCTACTATATTAGAATATGTCATGACATTTATAAGTAAATTAATAAAAAATGCGAGTATGAAAACACAACATATAGTTATTCCTAATGAGTTAATATATGATGTAGAATCAATGGGACTATCGAATATAAAATTAGCATTAGCATCTCAAGAAATACGAAAAGAATTACTTGATTTTGGTATTGACGCAGCTAAAAAATTTTTAAAAAATACACAAAATATAAATGGTGATAAAATTGATAAAGAAAACTAGAATTTTGAAACTTAAATAACTGTATTGATAAATTGTTCTAATGTATCTTTTGTTGGTTTTGCATCAAAGTCAATTACTTGATTATCTTTAATTAGTTTAATAGTTGGATACCCTTCTACTTTATATGTATTCATCATCTTTTCAACATCAGGACTATCTGTTGTGCAATTGACATCTGTGAATATTATGGTATATCCTTTTATTTGCTTTCCTTGGTATTCTGCTTTTACTTGTTCCCATTCTGGTTTTGCTTTTTTGCAATGAGGACACCAATCTGCTGAAAATAACAGTAGTTCTACTTCATTTCCATTATTTCCCATCCCTTCACTACTTCCCGCTGGCATAATTTCACTATTTTCTTTATATGTTGGTTTTACTAATGGATAAACATAATACTGATATACTGAATATGCTACAATTACTAGAATGATAACAAATAAAATCATACCTAGTGTAGACCAACTAAGTAATGAAGAACTAGTTTTGAATCTGGACAGTATTCCTGAACCAAAGCTACTACTAGAATTTAATGAAGGCATACTCCCAAAATTAACATTTTTACTCATTATATATATTTAATAAGAATAAATAACTGATTAAACGAAATAAAGACATTTGTAATAATTAAATTAGGATTAATAATGTTATTCAGAAAAACAGATGGAACTATTGTTGAGCTAAAAAAAACAGATTATAAAAATGATAAAATGTATTATATAGCATTAAGTAATTTAAAACAACATAATAGTAATGAAACCACTGTAATTGAATCATCTAAAGACAATAGTTATTCAAAACAAGCAATTACAAATTTATTGAAATAGTGTTTTTACAACTGAAAATAATAATAATAAAATAAAAAATGTAAAAAGATAACTATAACTTAAATTTGTTTTATAATTACTCCATGAACTATCAAATAAGTTTATGTTTGAATTTTTAGAAAATTCTAGAGTAATTTTAAGGTTTTTATATACTGCGTATGCCAAAATACCAATAATTAATACCTTTGCAATATATCCAATCCTGAATTGATCTAATGGACTAATAATAAATATTATTGTTAATACTACTGCTATAGCTATATATATAGCTACATTTTTAGAACTCTCAACATAATTTGATATTACATTATTTTCGTCCATTTACTATATTTTAATATTTTTAAATTTTTTAAATATTAAAATATTTTTTAAATATATGACGACTCGTAAAAATAATACAAATTCAAAAAAACAAAAAACAATTAAACGTAAAATTTATTCAAATGAAGATTACAACAGTGGAGATGGGATGCTTACGACTGTGTGGGGGCCAGGTGTATGGCATTTCTTACACACAATGAGTTTCAACTATCCTATAAATCCTACAAATGAAGAAAAAAACCACTATCGTAATTTTATTTTAAGTTTACAATACGTTTTACCTTGTAAATATTGTAGAATGAACTTAGTTACGAATTTTAAACAATTACCATTAACAATGTCACACATGAAAAATAGAGCTACGTTTTCTAGGTATGTTTATGATCTTCATGAATTAGTGAATAAAATGCTTCACAAAAAATCGAATCTAAAATTTTGTGATGTTCAAGAAAGGTATGAACATTTTCGTGCTAGATGTACAGATGAAAAACCAAAAATATTTAAATACTCAAAATTGAATATTACTAAAAAGAGAGAAAAGGGATGCACCGAACCTTTGTATGGAAAGAAATCAAAATGTATTATAAAAATAGTCCCCCAAGATGAAAAAGGATCTACTTTTCAAATGGATAAAAAATGTATCAAAACAAAAGGATGAATTTAATTCATTATTTACATTCCAAATGAAGAAAAACTAGCTACAACAGGAACAGGTAGAAAACTATTGTTTATAGAGTTACTATTCGCACCTCCTCTAATGTAACCATCACGGTCTTTATTCATATTACTCATATACATGTAATCTGAACCCATACTACTTGATCCAAAATTATCATTATCATTCATTGAAAAATACTCATTTGTAGATCCGTAGTTAGGAACTTTTTTGCATTCAAAATTAGATTGATCAGGACACCTAGCACAAGCAGGGCAAGGAGGGCACTTTTGGTTGTTTTTATTGTTTAAGGAATTGTTTTCACCACAAGCAGGGCAGACAGGGGGAACAATTTGCGATTTCAAAATATATAAATCTTCGTGACCTGGAGGTATTTGACTGTGTGGTATTCCTGGAGGTAATGCACTATTATATTGACCATTATTATTAGTTACAGATGTTCCTGCAATACTACTAGATTGATTTAAACTATAATTTGATTTTGAATCATTAGAAGCTGTTGCTGCAGTTGTTTTTGACGCATTTGCTTGATTATACGTGTAATTATTTGTCGCTGTATAAATTATTACAGAACCATCTGAATGTGTTTCCTCAATTGCATATTGACCGTCTTTTGATACAAATACTTTTGCCTGTCCACCATCTGAAGCTGTAAATGTTGTATTTGCAAATTTAGACATCAAACTACTAATACTATTTGCAAAATCAGGGTTTTGTGATGTTGCTTTTGTAGAAGATGGCGAAACCCCAGGTATTGCATTTGAATGAACTGTATATGTATTTTTATTTCCTTTACTATCTGTTACTACAATAGAATATGTTCTATCTTTGTTATTTATGATTTGAGCTGTAGAACCATTTGGGCCATAGTATAACGTTGGTGATGTAGAACCACTGTAGTGATCGTAGTTGTCTCCGTATCCATTTACATTATTTTGAGAGTTAACAGACTTTTTTGATGAATCAGTAGTAGTATTCATTTTACTAATTGGTTCATTTGCACTTACACCAGAATTTAAAAGAACTACATCATTTGATTTGAATCCTTCTCTCCCACAGTTACCTCCTAAAAAAGGACACAAAATAAATGTTAGTATCATAATAATAAAAAGAAATATTGCTGCATTTTTTAATAAGTTCATTGTATATTTTATATAGTGAAAAAATTTAATTAAATAATTGATTTGTTTAAACTTAACAATTTTTTTAAAATATATATTATGTCTAGCATTGTAACTCAAAATGAAATTGTTATTTTAGATTCTCAAAAAAAAAAAATAAAAGCAGAACCACTTATGAAGTTTTATACAGATGATTTAAATGTAATTGAAATTGGTGTAGATGAGGTTGGGCGAGGACCACTTTTTGGTAGAGTTTATACTGCTGCTGTTATTTTACCTAAAGATGATGTGTTTGATCATTCAAAAATGAAAGATAGTAAAAAATTTCATTCTAAGCAAAAAATCAAGGAAGTTGCTGAATATATAAAAAAAAATGCAATTGCTTGGGCTATCTCATATGAAGATGAAAAAACAATTGACAATATTAATATTTTGCAAGCTACACAAAGTTCAATGCATAAATGTATTGACGAAATATTAAATAAAGAACTATTTAAAGAAAAAAATAAAGAATCTATAAGTTTATTAGTTGATGGGAATTATTTTAAATCATATTCAAAGTATAGTCAAAAACAAAAGAAAATAGAAACTCTACAACATGTATGTGTGAAAGGAGGTGATAATAAATACTCTTGTATTGCGGCTGCATCTATTATAGCAAAGGTTGAAAGAGACGAATATATTGAAAATCTTTGTACAATGTTTCCTTATTTGACAGAACACTATGATATCGATAATAATAAAGGTTATGGGTCAAAAAAACATCTAGATGGAATAAAAGAATATGGAATTACAGATTGGCATAGAAAAACTTTTGGTATATGTAAAAAATATTAAACTATGAATTAAAAATTGAAACCTAAATAGAATAATGTTTTAAGTTAAAGATAATTCAATATATTTATAAAATGATAGTATTAGTTTTTGATACAGAAACAACTGGTCTGCCAAAAAATATGAGATCATTCCCGGTTAGGTCAAACTTACATGAATGGCCCCATATAGTTCAGTTAAGTTATATTCTATATGACACAGAAAAAAACACAGTTGTTTCTATAGACGATAATATTATTTGTCTCCCTTCAAATGTAGATATACCAGAGTGTTCAACAAAAATACATGGAATCACAAATTTAATTTCACAAAACAATGGTATTTCAATAAAAGAAGTTCTTTTTAATTTTATAAAAGATTTTGAATTGGCAGATTTAATTGTAGCACATAATTTGGAATTTGATAAAAAAATGTTAATTGCAGAATTTTATAGATTAGAAACAAATATATTTGATGCTGATTATTATTTGAAAGCATTTAAAATGATAACAACTTCAAAAAAATATTTTTGTACTATGCAAGAAAGTATTGATATTTGTAATATTAAAGCTTACACAAAAATAGATAAAAAAGAATACAATAAGTTTCCAACATTATTAGAACTATGTAAACACTTATTTCAATATGAGCCTAAAAATTTGCATAATTCTATGAATGACGTTGTTATTTGTTTACAATGTTTTTATAAAATGCGTTTTGGTGAGAACATTTATGATAAAAATATAGTAGTCAAAGATATGATAGACGTATTAAAATAAGTTTGTTACTCGTAGCTTAAAAAAAAGTACTACGGATAAATTCAAACGAATAGAGATAATAAAAAACACATCTTTTAATTATATTTTTATCTCAGTCTGGGCGGAAATTTCGCATTTTTTGTTCCATAAAGTGAATCTACTTTTCAAAAATGGACAAAAAAAATGTCCAATTTATGAAAGTACCGAGATTTTGGCGCAAAAATATTTCCGAATTTCCCATTTAGACCATTATGGTATGGAGTACCAAAATTTTAACTATTGATTTGTTACTGTAAAAAAAATATATTTTTTGAAAAATCAGTTTAGGGATTTTTATTGAAGTATATATATGCTTACAAATACTTATGATTTTGTCCCAAAAAATCCCAAAGAATATATATGTAAAAACTGTGAATACATAACTAATAACAAGAAAGATTTTAACAAACATTTATTAACACGTAAACATATGAATACTTACAAATCTCCCCAAAATGCAGACTGTAGTTTAGAAAATAATTTTACATGTGACTGTGGTAAACAGTATAAACATCGTCAAAGTTTACACACACACCGAAAAAATTGTACTAAAAAAGAAATAATAAAACTACAATCGGTTGAAACTAAAAGTATAGAAGAACCTACATTGAAAGAAATGTTTATTCAAGTTGTTGAACAAAATAAAGCTATTTTAATTGAAAATCAAGAAATGAGAAAAATGTTACAGGAAACAATACCAAAAATAGGAAATACAACTAATACAACAACAAACAATACAACAAATAATAATAAGTTTAATTTAAATTTCTTTTTGAATGAACAGTGCAAAGATGCATTGAATATTATGGATTTTGTTAATTCTCTTACACTTCAGTTAACTGATTTAGAAAATGTTGGTAAATTAGGATATTCAGAAGGAATTTCAAAAATATTTATTAATGGACTAAAACAGTTAGATGTTTTTAAAAGACCTATTCATTGTAGCGATTTAAAGAGGGAAATTCTTTATATTAAAGATAAAAATGCTTGGGAGAAAGAAAATGAAGAAAAAGCAAAAATCAAATTGGCAATAAAATATATTGCAAATAAGAATATTAATCAAATTCCAGAATGGCAAGAAGAAAATCCAAACTCACAAGATACTACAACAAAAAAACATGACGAATATATGAAAATTGTAAGTGAATCTATGGGTGGAATAAATGTAGAAGAAGATGAAAAAAATTATAATAAAATAATAAAAAATCTTGCAAAAGAAGTAACAATTGAAAAATAAAATTTCAATTTTTATATTTTATAAAAAAATTGAAATTTATAAAATATGAAAAGTATTTGATAATTTAAAAGAAATACTATTTAATATTCAAAATGGCTCAATATAATCCAACAGAAATGATTTATCATTACCGCAATTATAAAAAAGTGTATTATTCTTATGATGAAGAATTATATGCTGCTACTTTCCCTGAAGACTGGGCGAAAGATCATTTCCCTGAAACAGGACCAAAAGAATGTAGTAACTGTGAATATTTTGGAAAATGGAACGGGGTTTTTATTGGTTATTGTGTGAACTGCGCTAAACATGTATATCAAGGATCAAGGGGAGTGGGATTTATTGACATCGGTAAAGAAATTGACAAAACCCCAGAAGACCTTGAAAGAGGAGTACCAAGTGCATTTGAAACATATTTAAAAGATATTAACCCGTATGATGTAGGAGATTCTGAATTTATAGATTCTGCAAACCTCGTAAATAGTTATCAAGCAAATGAAGTTTATGAAGATTTAATAATCGATATCGATGTAAATACAAACACATTTCCGTCGGTTTCTATTAATATTGTTTCTGACGATGAAACTGGCTGTATAGAGACAGACACGGACTCTGATACAGAGTCAGAATATTATGGATTTTATTATGACTATACTGGTTCTAGCCTAAATGAAGGATATGACTCATATTGAAAGCAAAGTTCAAATAAAGTAAAATTAAACAAAAATAAAATAATCTAAGCAGAACACATTTCACAAATATCATGTTCTTCTTTTTTTTCATTAACTATTGTATCCGGTTCAACTGTAAACTGTTGGGCTTGATGTTTTGCTTTTCTTCTTAAATAATAAATACCTGTTTTCAGTCCTTTTTTCCAAGAATAAAAATGCATAGATGTTAATGTATTATAATTAGGGTCTTCTAACCATAAATTTAAACTTTGACTTTGACAAATAAATGCGCCTCTATCAGCAGACATATCTATTAAATGTTTCATTGGCATTTCCCAAACAATTTTATATTTATTTCGAATATGTTCTGGAATAATAGTTAACTGTTGAATACTTCCTTTATTTGCAACAATATTGTTCTTTATTTTATCATTCCAAATACCAAGATCTATTAATTCTCTCATCAAATATTTGTTAGCAACTACAAATTCTCCTGCAAGTGTTCTACGACTATAAATATTACTAGTTAATGGCTCAAAACACTCGTTATAACCTAAAATCTGTGATGTGCTTGCAGTAGGCATTGGTGCAACCAATAACGAGTTTCTTAATCCATAATTCATAATGGATTCTTTCAATGATGTCCAATTATATCTGTCCGTTGGATTAACATTCCACATGTTAAATTGTAAAATACCTTTGCTAGCAGGAGAATCATTAAAAGAACTATATGCACCTGCTTGTTCTTGACTTAACTGTTTAACTTCTGCAGTAATAGGTAATAAATCATTGTTTTCATATATTTTATTTGTAATATAAGAGTCTAGTGAGTAAGAGCTTGAATTAAACTTATCACAGTTACTTTTATACTGATTTTGTATTTCTATCATTTCTTCACGCCTTTCTATTGCAATTTCATTACTTCTCTCAAGAGACGCGTGATAAATTGTTTCAAAAATAAGTTTATTTACTTCTTTTGCTTCTTCACTGTGATATGGTATATTCATCATAATAAATACATCTGCAAGTCCTTGAACACCTATACCAATTGGACGATGTAATAAATTACTACGTCTAGTTTTTGGAGTAGGATAGAAATTGATGTCAATGATACGATTTAAATTATAGGTTACTACTTTTGTAACTTGATGAAGTTTTTCGTAATCAAAAGAATATGTTTTTTCATTTACAAATGCAGGTAAAGCAATGGAAGCCAAGTTACATACAGCAGTTTCTTCTTCATTTGAATATTCTATAATTTCTGTGCATAAATTTGAGCTTTTAATTGTTCCTAAATTTTTTTGATTTGATTTATTATTTGCGGCATCTTTGTACAATATATATGGTGTTCCTGTTTCCATTTGTGAATCCAAAATTTTGAACCATAAGTCGCGAGCATTTACTACTTTACGTGAAAACCCACTTTTTTCATACTTTTCATATAGTTCTTTAAATGAATCTCCATAAGTGTCAGCCAAACCAGGACATTCATGTGGACAAAATAACGACCATTTCCCATTTTCTTTAATACGTTCCATAAATAAGTCTGGAATCCACAATGCGTAAAAAAGATCTCTAGCCCGCATTTCTTCATCACCATGATTTTTCTTCATTTCTAAAAAATCTTCAACATCAGGATGCCAGGGTTCTAAGTAAATTGCAAAGGAGCCATTGCGTTTACCTCCTCCCTGATCTACATATCTAGCAGTGTCATTAAATACTTTCAACATAGGAACAATTCCATTTGACTTACCGTTTGTTCCTTGAATGTGAGTTCCTTTTGAACGAATATTATGAATATGTAACCCAATTCCACCAGCCCATTTGGAAATATTTGCACAGTCTTTTAAGGTATTGTATATCCCTTCTAAACTATCTTCTTCCATTGCAATTAAATAGCAGCTCGAAAGCTGTGGTCTTGGTGTTCCAGCATTAAATAACGTAGGTGTTGCGTGTGTAAAATATTTTTGAGACATTAAATCATATGTTTCTTTTACATATTTCATGTTTTTTCCATGAATACCAACTGCAACACGCATCCACATATGTTGGGGTCTTTCAATAATATTATTATTTACTTTAAATAAATAAGCACGTTCTAATGTTTTAAAACCAAAGTAGTCTATTAAATAATCGCGCTCATAATCAATCATAGGTTCAATATAGTTTGCCATGTTTACTGAAATACTATATAATTCTTCACTAATCAATGGACTATGTTTACCATGAACATCTTTAAATTCATATAGTTTAGTCATTGCTTCATAAAAACAAGAGGATGTATTCTTTTGATGATTTGATACAACTATTCTTCCAGCTAAAATTCCATAGTCAGGATGTTGAGTTGATAATGATGCACATTGTTCTGCAGTAAGTTCATCAATTTTACTAGTAGGTATTGTATCGTAAAGTTGATCTATTACTTTCATTACTAAAGAAGAATAATTAATTTGAATATTTGCTTCCTGACCAATTTTTTTCACTCGATTTAATATTTTATCAAATGATATATCCTCTAGTTTCCCATTACGTTTTGTTACATGCATATCCATTATATTTTCTGTCATACTAATATAGTATATAAGACAAATTTTAAATCAATATATTTTATTATTAATATATATATAAGTCTAATGAATATAATAAATAAATTAAATAATAATAAAGGTATTACATTTTTATTCACATTATTAGTAGTAATTATAGTATTCTCATTTTTATTTAACAAAAAAATGTTTGAAGGGTATAGCAATTTAGCAAATCCCGGAGAATATCCATCGTCAGTGAATAAACCGCTTTTAAGTGAAGAATATCCATTTACAGGAAGGAATGAAGTAAGTAAAAATAGTTACAGTAATATATGGTGGCATTATCCCATATTTGGAGTAGGGTCGTATGCACAAATAACAAATAACTTGAGATATAGAAGAAATCCTGATGATGGAGTATGTGTTAGAGCAGAATTTTGTGGAGCACTATACAAGGATAATCAGTTGAAATCAAATCTATCGAAACCTTTACCACCAGCACCAACAATTACACCTGAAACTGTTCGGGTTGGTTACTATATTACAAATAGTAACTTATTACCTGGTGTTCCATTAGGCCCCGAGTTACCTGCATATTAATATATATTAATATATGTTATTTTTAGTTTCATCAATCGAGTCAGTACGTATTTTTATAACTGGAAAGTTTATTACATTATGTTTCACTTGATCTTCTTTTAGTTTAGACCCAATAGTGATTTTCCCGTTATTATCTATATTTAATAAACATACATTTTGTTCTATAAATTCTTCATTTGAATTTGATTCATATGTTTTTTTGTTTCTTTTCATTGGAGCTCTATGTGCAAAACCATTTTCACGTTCTTTTAAGATAATATCCCATACATTAGATAGTTCTTGAATATTATCTTGAAACCATTTTTTATTTCTCATTACTAATACACAACTAACTTCTTCTAGTTTCCAATAAATATTTTTAATCCATGTAAAACCATTATTTTCTTGTTCATTCATCTGTTGTTGTTCCCATGTGGAGTCAAAATATTCTTGTGTCATAGATAAAGGTTTATAAATATACAGAGGCTTCCCTTCTTTTCCAGAAAAATACATTATGATTCCTTTAATTTCACCTTTAGTTGTTGTAAGAAAGTCCCCATCTGTATCGAAATCATCGTACGATTTATATTCAATGAACCGTGTCTCTAAAAAATCACATTCATTCAAGTCACATGTTTCCATTTGAATTTGCATTTGAATCCAATATTCTTTTTTGGGAATACCATCTATATCTCGATTCACAATATTTTTGATTTCTAACATTCTCCCAAATCTAGGTAATAAAGGATCGCTTACAATACCATCAGGTGACGCTCCTAAAAATTTGTATGTATCATGTGGAATACAACCGTATTCAGTAACTTTTGTATTATATAATTTTTCATAGTACATTACAGAAACAGGCTCATATTTTTGACCCCAATGCATTGCCGTATTTAAATTAGTCATTTCAACTTTTTGAACTATTTGGTCATCTTCTATTTTCAAAGGTTGACATTTTTCATAAATTAATTGATTTCTTGCACTTTCATTTTCAAATGCTTTATATGCATTACTCGCTGTAATTAAACGATGTCTTGTTTCATACCATTCTTTTGTTCTCTGACTAGATTGAGGTATGCTTGAGAGATATTCTAGTCTTTTTGAAATTGTTTTAATATCATAACTTTTCAATTTTGTTTCAAAAGTATATGTAAAAGAACGTCTAGGTATGATGTATAAGTAAAAAAAGTCTGTTGCAATATCAATAATGTTATCTAAGTCTTCTTCTAATTCACTATTCGTTTGAAAAAAATTATCAAAATTCATAAACACAAGTTCTTTTATATCTTCAATAAACGTTTCGTGGAAATCTGGTTCTGTAATGGCGGTTGGATTTTCGTCAATATATTCTGTCATTAATTCAATACAAGTTTCAATAATATCAGTTTCTTCTTCTATAGAAAAAAATGTATCTTCTTCATTATCATCTATACAAATATCTTCTAGTATATCTTCTAAGTCATCAAGGTCAGATAATAACATAAACTATATTATTATATTATGTTGTTATCTATTTATATTTATTATATAATTATGTTTCATTGTCAGAATCTGAATTATCTGTTTCTATTTTATTTTTAATGGTTCCTCTAACTTTTTTTGGAGGTAAACTTTTCAAAGTAGAAATACGTTTATCAATATTTTTCAAAGTAAAATGATTATTTGATTTATTGAATGATAATGCAGGAATATCCTTCACTTCTCCTGTTGTCTTGTCATATTCTACGTCCTTTACTCTTTGTAATTTTTTTCTATCTAAGCAATCTTTTAAAAAAATAACTAACCCATTTTCTTCTTGTTTATTTAAGTTATTTTTTTGAGTATATAATTCAGCATATTGTAATAATTTTTTGGTTTTAGCTGTTTTATCTAGTTTACTCCAAGGTTCATTTTGATTATTATTTTTATCATTTTCTAAAAATTTTTCCAAGTTACTCAAATCATTTGATGATTTGGTTTCTTTTACAATATTTCCACTTAAAAGCATTGTTTTGTATTTAATATTTTTAAGTTCAATACACTCTTCATTATTCGACGAAGTAGCCATTTAGTATACTATATAGTTTTAAGTTTAATTTACTTTTTAATATATAGATATTAAAAATAAAACTATACTAATAGTTAGTATGGAAGATAGTTGTAATTTTAATAATGAAAAAAACATAGTAATTTCTGGAACAAATAATAGATATCAAATAAAAAAATTAAAAAAAGAAGAAAATATACATAAAGTAAGAAAAGAAACAAATAAGTGGAATATATCTAGTGATTTTTTTTCTCTAGACAAACAAGATGAAATAATAAATAATTTGTTTCAACAGTCACAAGAAATAAAACAAGACAACTACAAAATTATTATTAGGGAGTTACAACATAAAATAGATAGTTATAAGAATCAAGATGTTATCAAAAATAGATATTGTGAAGAATTATTTATCAACATGAAAGATACTATAGAAAAATTATATAATTCTGAATTGAAATGTTATTATTGTAGTGAAAAAGTATTCATACTATATGATATTGTCAGAGAAACAAAGCAATGGACACTTGACCGTATTGATAATGACATCGGACATATTAAAGATAATGTTATTATATCATGTTTAGGTTGTAATTTGAAAAGAAGGAGAACAAGTAAAGACGCCTTTTTATTTACTAAAAAGTTAAATATTGTTAAAAGTTAAATTTAAAAATGTATTATATTCACATATTAAAATGTCTTCTAAAAAATTTGAGTGGAAATGGAGTAATGGAATACCTTATGAAAAAACACCTAGAAATTTTAATAAAAATATACAATCACAGTTAAGTTACGAAGAAGAGTCGTCTAAAGTATCACAAATCGCATATCAGCAATCTTTACTATCTGAAAATGATGTATGGAGTTTAGAAGAGCAACAAATATTTGTAAAACCACAAGATATGAATAAATCTTTTAACAAAAGAGAAGATACCTATAACAGAATGGCTGATAGGGAAATGTTTGGTCAAATAGGTATGAGCCCTTTCACAAATAATAACTATTTACAAGATTTAAATAATCAAGATAAGTTTTTGAAACCCGTATCAACAACAACCGAGAGAGAATTGTCAAATGAATTATCGTAGTATTTAATAATTATACCTAATGATAAATTATTAAACAATTATTTTATTAAATTGATTACTTTTTTCTGTTTTCTTGCAAACCAATCATCCCTTCTCTTCCCCTAAATCCTTGTCTCATTCCTCCTCTGAATCCTTGTACTTGTGATGGGACTTGCATTTTTCCTTGAACAGTTGGAATCAAATTAGATGTTTGTTTGACGACGCCACCAACAATTTCGGTTGCTAATGCAATAATACCAAACATTACAAGAAAAGGTAATAAAACCAAAACCCATGCAATAACCTTTAACCCTTTACTGCATAAATAGTTCAAGAACCACGCCCATAAAGCAACGAAAAATGCCTTTACTAATAATGAAGCAATGTGAAAATCTGTAAAAATACCAACCAATAGTGTAATCACTGATATTACTAAATATACTGAAGCAGGAGGACAAAGTTTAGAAAAATCCATTATATATAATAAAAATATATTTTTATTTTTATCAATAAGTATTTAAAAAGATAATAAATTAGTAATTTAATGTCATTAAATAGCTACATAACGCAAAATGATTTATTATTACACAACTTAATGGATTTTTATAAAAATGATGATAATTTAAATAAAATGCTTAAAATAATAACAGGTGACTCAAAAATATCTTTAAGAATAGTTGATTGGTTTGTAACAAATTATGCAAAAAAGTATTATACACTTTATAATATATCTGACTCAAATGGTAATATTCGAAGATTCAAAGTTTACGTTGACTATAAGTTAAAACTAAAAGCCTACAGTAAACGTAGATTTGATCCTTTTTGTAGATGGGAAAGAATTACTATACCATATAAGGGGTCAACTCATATTGAAACAACAATAGGACAGTTGAATTTTTTTAAATGGATACTAGAAAATAAGGTAATAGAATATATTGAAGAAAACTATGACGTGATTGAAAAGGATATGAATAGTAGAAATAGCACTAGTAAAAAACATAAGGAAATTTTTGTTGAATCTGTAAATGCAAAAACAAGAAAGAAGAGAGAAGAATTATCTATTTCTGCGACAAAGAGTATTAAAAAGGAAAAGGTAGAAATTATTGTTAATTTTAATTAAAATTACTATATAATAGGTAAAATAATAAAGTAAAAACTATTATTTAAATATAAAAAAGAATTTAAATAATGGGGTTATCTCAATCTATACAAAAAATAAATTTTGAAGATGTTCAGACTGCATGTAAAAATCCAGAAATTTATTTATTGATAAATACTTTACCTGAATCAGAACAAGACTGTCTTATCAAAAATACTGTTAATGCAAATAAAGAAGAAAAGATAATAAATAGTCATTTGTATACAAGTAAAAGAATTCGAATTATTATTTATGGTCGCAACTCAAATGACGAGAAAATACATATAAAATACAATCAACTTTTAAAATTAGGGTTTTTAAACGTCTTTATTTATACAGGAGGTATTTTTGAATGGTTAATGTTACAAGACATTTATGGTTATGATGATTTCCCAACTACAAAAAAAGAATTGGATTTTTTAAAATTTAAACCACCTTCTAGACTAAATATTTCATTGATCGAAAATTAATTTATATTATTAGATACTGTAAATCCGCTTTATAAAGATAATTAGTAAAGAATATAAAAATAATATTATAGTATTTTATAATATGATTTTTAGAAGTATTTTATTTACTGTTTTATCTTGTTTTGCATTGGCAGATACAGAATGTCCTGCAGTATCAAGTCACAATGATCGTCGTTATAATAACAACAGTAATACTTTTAAAATTATGCAATATAATGCCCAATGGTTATTTGTTGACTACTATGGTTCATCCAAGTGCCCTGGAACAGGTTGTGACTGGGTAAATGAAACTGAAGCATTAACACATATGGATTTTATTGCAGAAATAATTGACTATGTTGATGCGGATATTGTTAATTTATGTGAGGTAGAAGGGTGTGACGAGCTTAATCTATTAGTTGAAAAAATAAATAACGCACAATATATACCTTACTTAAAAAAAGGCACCGACACAGCAACCGGTCAAAATGTAGGACTAATCACAAAAATAGACCCTGAAGTAAGCTTGTATAGAACAGATGAAAGAGTAGAGTATCCTGTTCCAAATTCTAATTGTGGATATACAGGAACTCCTACTACTAGTGCAGTTAGTAAACATTACGTTACTGAATTCAAATTGAATAATGTTGATATTGCAATTATATCAGCACATTTAATCGCATTTCCAACAGATAAAACAAGATGTTCGCAGAGAGAAGCTCAAACTCAAGTACTTCAAAATATCATTTATGATTATATTAGTAGAGGGTATGAAGTGATTATGATAGGAGATTTTAATGATTTTGATGCAGAAATATTAGATGTGAATGACAGTAAACCTATTTCTAAAGCATTAGATACATTGAAAGGTCTTTTTGGAATTTATAGTGGAAAGTATCAGTTAAAAAGTGCAGCAGAATTGATACCAAAAAATAGAAGAGGGACCGACTGGTATGATAAAAATGGTGATTGTATTTCTGTATCAACGGAATTTTCTATGATAGATCATATTTTAGTATCCCCTTTTTTATATGATAAAATACTATATGCATATACATATCAAGGATATGAAGAATTTTGCGGGACATATAATTCAGATCATTATCCTGTTATAATAGAACTTGTTTTGTAATTATAAACTATCAACTAAAGTTATTAACTATAAAAAATAAAATAAAATTACAATAATAATTTTATTTTATTTTAAATATACTCACAAATTTCAGTAAAAAATTGGTTTTCTCTCTTTACGATTTTGAATGGTTTTCCACAACCAAATATTAGTTTTTTATTAAAATACATATCACACAATTCTTTAGTTGAATGCGGGTCTATTTGTTTTTGTGTATCTTTAAAAATGCCATGACGAAAAATGCAACAGTTCAATTTTTCAATAAGTATAAATTCTTTACAATGAGGACATTCAACCATAATATCTTCTTGAATTTCTTCAGACAAAGACATATTATTTAATTATATAAAAAGTTTTTTATTGTATTTATCCATTCTATTAATTTATTTTCGTTCCTATAAATGTCTACATTTCCATCAAGAATTATATTTTTTGACTTTAAAATTAAATTATGATTTATCATATTTTCATGATACTTGTGACAATTTGATAAATACTCTAATGGTATTGAATCTTCTCCAAGTCTATTTCTTTTTGAAATTCTTTGATAACATATTTCTGGATTCGTTCTTACATAAATAACTTTACTAATAGGGAAATCTTCAACAAAAGTATCAAACCATTTCATATAAATTTGAAAATTTACATCTTCAATTTTACCACTTTCAAATAACATTTTTGCAAAAACACACTTATCTGTAAATAGACTTCTTTCTGTTATAAATATAGTTGCTTCTCTATTTAATTCAATTGCTTTTTTTAAATTTGCTAGCCTTGAAATATATGCCATCATTTGAAATGAGAATGAATATTTATCTTGATCATGATAAAATTTTTTTAACATAGTATTACCATTAGTATCTTTAATTGTTTCCCACTCATCAACAGGTTCTTTTAGAAAAACAACTGTTTTATTATTTTCAAATTCTTTTTGTAAGTTAGATAAAAGAGTTGACTTACCGGAGCCAATATTGCCTTCAATAGAAACAATAAATTGATGTTTAAACATTTTAAAGGTTTGTTTCTTTTATAGTAGTTTATTATTATTTCATTTCTAGTTTCAATTTTAAAATAAAATTGAAATAAATATAAATACTTGTAGAGAATGTAGTAATACAAATGGATCTAACTCAAAGAAAATTAAACAAATCTGAATGGGAATCAATAGAAGTTCCTGTAAGTCAAGAAGAAAAGGATATTCTTCAGTTAATTACGAATGGATACAAAAATGTAAATATAAAATATAACAAGTCTCAGTCTTTATTTACATTTTTGAATATTGAATATGGATTAGAAATGGAGGACTTTTTGTATAATAAATATTTTTCAAATAGAATAAAAACAATCAAAAATAAAAATAATTCTACTATTGAATGTTTAAATATAGATGTAAATGGTCAACCAAAAATAAAAAAGGCTGATATGATACGTCTTGAAAAAAATGATATCTCAAAAATGCCAAAAGTATATGAAATATTACTGATTGATACAATTGAAAATTTGTTTAATAGTAAAATCAAAAACAAGACAGATTGGTTATTTTACTATTTTACTCTTTATAAATTGAATAAAAACACAATATCTCTGATAAATAGACATATAAAAAAGATTGTAGAAAATATATTATTCACTTTTGAAGATGAAATAGATATGTTTTCTATGATAGAAAAGTCTGTAGAGTATCTCGAAAAAAATGAACTATTGTTGAAATATGCAGATATGTCATTATACGAGCACCAAAAAGAAATATTCGCAATTATGCAAAACAACTATTCAAACAATACGATAAACAGGTCTGGTGACGCAATTTTACCCAAGAAAAACCCAAAATTAATATTATATATTGCGCCAACAGGGACAGGAAAAACATTAACTCCTATTGGTTTATCAGAAAGTTTTCGTGTAATATTTGTTTGTGCTGCAAGACATATTGGTCTTGCGTTAGCAAAGTCAGCAATTTCAGTTGGGAAAAAGATAGCATTTGCATTTGGTTGTTCTAGTGCAGATGAAATTCGTCTACATTATTCTGCTGCAAAAGAATTCAAAAAAAATAAAAAAACAGGAGGAATCGGGAAAGTAGATAATAGTGTTGGTGATAAAGTTGAAATAATTATATGTGACGTTCGTTCTTATTTGTGTGCAATGTATTATATGTTAGCATTCAATCAAATGGAGAATATTGTTGTATGTTGGGATGAACCAACTATTACAATGGACTATGATAATCATGAACTACATGCTTTTATAAATAAAAATTGGAGAGAAAATTTGATACCAAACATGGTTTTATCTTCTGCTACTTTACCAAAACTACAAGAATTAACAGATACAATAAGTAATTTCAAAAGTAAATTTCCTGAGGCAGAAATACATAATATTATAAGTCATGATTGTAAAAAGTCAATTCCAATAATAAATAAAAACGGGTATGTTGTTTTACCACATACACTAAGTCAAGATTATGATATAGTTTTGAATATTATGAAACATTGTGAAAATAATTTAACATTATTGCGATATTTTGATTTGAAAGAAGTAACTGAGCTTATTGCATTTGTAGAAAAAAATAATTATATTCAGTCAAATATGAAAATAAATAGACATTTTACTTCACTTGATGATATAAATATGAAAAATATAAAGTTGCATTATTTAAGAGTACTCAGTAATATAAAAGGGGGAACTTGGGGAGCTATTTGGGCATCTTTGTCTGTGAATAGACAAAAACGAATTCTATCAAATAATAGTATTGATGAAAAAGGCAATACTCTAAGAAAAATTTCTAGTTTTGGTTCTAATTTTTATAGTAATAGTAACTTATCTCAAGGAAAACCAATTGTAAAAACAATGAGCGAACAAATACTTAGTGCAACTTCTTCTCCAACAATTAGTCAAGAAACAGGGAATTGTGGTATTTATGTGACAACAAAAGACGCATATACATTAACAGATGGTCCAACTATATTCTTAGCTGAAGATGTTGAAAAAATTGCAAAATTTTGCATTCAACAGGCAAGTATTCCAACAAAAGCAATGGAAGGTATAATTGAGAAAATTGACTTTAATAATAAAATCAATGAAAAAATTAATGAATTGGAAAAACATTTGGAAGATTTGGAAGAAAAAAATTCAAAAGGGCTAGAAAACTGTAAATATTCTAAAAAAGAGAATGAGTTAGAATATAAAGTAACATCTAAGTTGAATATTGAAATAGATACATTACGTTCAATGATTAAACCAGCAGAATTGAATGAAACATTTGTTCCAAATAAATTATTACATTTGAAAAAATGGGCAGAAACATTTGATACAAAAAAATCATTTACTAGTGACATAGATGAAGATACAGTTATAGAAATCATGATGTTGAAGAATGTAGAAGATAGTTGGAAAATATTACTATTAATGGGAATAGGAGTATTTACAAATCATACGGATACTACTTATACAGAAATTATGAAAAAATTGACAGATCAACAAAAATTATATATGATCATTGCTTCAAGTGACTATATTTATGGCACAAATTATCAGTTCTGTCATGGTTATCTAAGTAAGGATATGATTTTAACTCAGGAAAAAATGATACAAGCATTAGGAAGAATTGGTAGAAATAATATTCAACAAACATATTCTATTCGATTGAGGGATGATGAACAAATTAAAAAACTGTTTTATGAAGAAAAAAATAAACCTGAAGTAAAGAATATGAATTTATTGTTTAGTGATAATGTGTTTGAATAAAAGAATAAGTTACAAAATTATTTTAATTATTAAAGGTAAACAACCATTCTGTCTGTAATGTTGATTCTACACAAAGGACATGATTGTATTGAATTATTCATACTACAACTACTACAAACACATAAATGGTTACAAGGAGTAAATACTATATTTCTTTCTTGAGAGAAACAAATTATACACATAGGATTGTTTAATATTTCATTATTATAATTGACTCTTTGTATATTGACCGAATAACTATCTCGATGTAATGGACGAATATAAATAGCCATTTGGAAAAACTTCTCTTCATATTTTTCTAATAAAGTTTGATGAGTAGGCATAATTGCTGGACCATCTTCAGCCGCAATATTGTCTGGTAAATTGTTTTCTGTGTCGATAAATTCACAGTTATCTATATCAAAGTCTTGTCTTATTTTTTCTCTCATTTTATCAATAAATTCTTCTGTTGTCCAAGATGAATTGATAAAATATCTTTTTGCATTTGCTGTTCTTACTAGTTTAAAATATATTTCACGCCACATTTCTTTTTATTTGTAAAAGTATTTGATATTTATATTTTGAAATCAATTTTTTTATAATATAGAAAACCTATTTTATAAAAATAAAAATATTTAAAGCACTAAATGGAGGGTTGCATCTTTTTGAACATTATAGTCATTTAAAGTTCGTCCGTCTTCTAATTGTTTTCCAGCATAAATAAGACGTTGTTGATCTGGCGGAATACCTTCTTTCTCTTGAATCTTTTGTTTCACATTATCAATTGTATCATTCATATCTACATCTAAAGTGATTGTTTTACCTGTAAGAGTCTTTATAAAAATTTGCATTTTACTTAATATATATATAAATGAAATTTTTAAATGATTTTATTAAATTAAACATTTATTTATCCAACTTTTATTGTTATTTGATCCTGGTTTATTAGCTTTTACAGTACTATTTATATACATTAAAATTGCAAATCCAATAAATTGTACAAGATCAAAAACTACTAATATTTGTTTTCTTATATTTACTTTATTAAACAAATCTTCTAAAAATATACCTAACTTACCAAAAAAAGTGAATAAAATGAAAGAATATGGTAACTTAACTTTTGATTCTGATACAAACATTATTAAAAAAATTATACCTATAACTGGTAATAGTTGTGACATCCAAAATGTTTTACTAATAAAAATTTCTAAAAAATTTTTATCTTCTTGTTTTGCTTGTTGCAGTTTTTTTTCTTTTTTTTGTATTTGTTTTTGTTGAATTTCTTGTGATTTATCATCCATTTATATTAATAGAATAAAATAGTTTATTTTATAATGATTAATGATTTAATAATTAAAATGTATTATTAATTATTAAATATTGTATAAAATATAAATATAGTATGTATATTGTGCTTAATTGGAGTAAGCAAGACCACCCATGCCACTCATGATTCTGAGAACATTGTAGTTAGTTGCGTAAACACGGACCTTGGCAGTGCGGGTTCCCTCAACTGTGGCATTGGATAACACCAATTGGAGTGTGGCGTTATCAATACGAGAGAAGTTGCAAGTTCCGGAAGGTTGGTGTTCCTCAGGGCGAAGAGCAAAGGAGTACACATTGATACCCTCATCAGGGTTTCTGGTGTGAACTTGGTATGGTTGAACCCATGAGAAGTATGATCCTTCACGTTCAGAGAAGCGATCTTGTCCATTGAGTTGAAGCTTGGCAACGACAACAGGGTTTTGACCCCAGCAGTGCATATCTAATGAGGTTTCAGAAAGGACAAATGTTCCTGCATCAGACACAGAGGATCCTCCATAATAGTTTCCTCCAGTAGAATTTAATTGAGAAAGATTAGTGAGTCCATATTGAGCAAGAATAGCAGCTGAATTGGCAGCATCAGCAGGGTTCAATGGAACTTGTTGTCCTCCAAAGTGAGGTTCATTGAGTCCATTGTTGTAAACACCTCCGTGCCAGTATCCAGTGAATCCGGAAGGAATGTATTCATCCGCAGCACCCGCGTCTTGGAAAAGTCCGCGAGCATCAATGAAGGCATTTTGTCCAGAAAGTTCAGAAGGTCCTCCGAAAGCGTGGATAGCGTTAGGAAGAGCATCAATGGCATCAGTGTAGTTGAAAGGTTGAGCACCAAGGACTTTGAAAAGAGTAGCATCACAAAGAAGAGATGAACAGTAATCAACGTTTTGGTCAGGTTGGACAACCCAGATGAGCTCCTTAACAGGGTGATTGAAGTTGAGCTTGATCTTGTTACTGGATGAACCAACAGATTCATCACCAGTGAATTGGAGTTGTGTGATCAAGTATTCGTGAGGATTTTGGGCGAATCTGCGGCGTTCATCAGTGTCCAAAAACACATAATCAACATACAAAGACGCAGCAACAAGGGATTGATTGTAAGCAATAGTAGCAGTAACAGGAGTACCAACACTGTATTGGTTGGCAGCCAAATTAGAATAAGGTCCGCCAGCAGGATTTTTGGTGCTGTTGCAGCTCAATGATGTAACCGCCCATAAGCACTCATCGATAGGACGAAGATCGAGGTTAATCTTGACTTCGTGGTATTGAAGAGCAATCAAAGGAAGAGCAAGTCCGGGATTTGTGCAAAACCAGAATTGGAATGGAACATAAAGAGTTGTTTCAGGAAGAGCATTGCGAGGAGCACAGACTTGACGAGGAGCTTGTGAGTCACAAGGTCCGTCAATAGCAGCGAAGGAAGGATCAGTAATGAAGGTAAGTTGTGTGGTGTTACCAATCATCTTGAAGTATCCGCGTTGTTGTTCCGAAGTCATGGTAAGTTGGTTCCAGATGTGCATCCAATCACCATATTGACGGTCAATGCGTTGACCTCCAATCTCAACCTCAACTTGAGCAATAAGTTGTTCTCCAGGGAAATCTAACCAACGTGCATAAACGGAGTTATTTCCAGATGTGATACTGGCAGAGTTACCCATAAGTTGGTTGATTTCGGGAAGAGTTATTTGTAAGTAAGTGCGGTATGCAAGATCACCATTTCTGCTGATGATGCAAGTAACACGACGACCAAAATCGGCTTGACCATTGAAAGTTTGTTCAATTGACTCAATCGCAAAGTTAGTGTATCTCCTATATGTGACTTTCCAGAAAGTAATTTGAGGATTACCAGTAAGGTAAACATCTTGTGCGCCATAGGCAACGAGTTGCATTAATCCACCTCCCATATTTATAATATTGCTAAAGAAAAAAAATTTGAAAATTTTAATTTAATTGACAAAAATATGATTTTAAAATATTTATTAAAATATTTCATTTCAAAAATATTTTTTTGTTATCATTCGTAATATGTAATGTTAATATTTTATGAATTTTATATTTTTAATCATAGTAAATTATTTATCAATAAAATTTATAAATTCGTATTTCATTTAGAGTTATAATATTTAATTTATTTTGATAATAAATTACTTAGATCAAAGTTTCCTTTGATAAATGAAAGTAAATATGAGTCTAATAAAATTTCTTTTTTCCCTTCATGATTTTTAATAAAAATATAAGATTCATTTTTTTTCTTAATTGTCCACCCATCGTTAATGGCATTGTATAAAAATAGCATTTTTTGAAACCTGGTATTATCAATTTTAATGTCATAGTTAGAAGAACCTATATTTTCAATATTTATTTTTAAATCTAAACTATCATGAAGATTTTTTTCCATTTATTGAATTCAAGAAAAACAAAATATTTTTTTAACTTGAAATAAATATATTTTATCATTATTAATAATTAAATAATAGTTTATAATTATAATAAAGATTTATCATGCCATCTTTTAAGCCAAAAAGTATAAAAAAAATAAAGGTAAACAAAAAAACGGCTACAACTTTAGATGGTAAACATAGAGAGTTTTTGAATGATTTTGTAAAAGATGAGCAAGATAAAATACCAAAATTAAAAAAAGAAAGACAAAATATAAAAATAATTTTAGAAAAAAATAAAATATATCAAGATTTATCTTTAGAACAAATATTAGATTATCAAGACCGTATACAAGAAATAAATAGCGCAATTTTTTCTTTAAAGTCAAAAAAAAAAGATTATTTTTTGGATAATTCTAAATACATTTTTGATTATTTTGAAAATAAAAAAGATATATCTAATGGAAATAATAATAATAATAATAATAATAAAGTTTTAGAGTGTTTTTTTAAAATTAATAATAATGATAGTTCAAATATAATAGAAACAAAAAATAAAAATATTTTTCAAAAATATTTGAGCAATATTGATGAATCTTTTTTAGACATAAACTCTTTTGTTTGTTCTACAGATATATGTAAGTCTTGTTATAAAGGAGAATTAATCCCTATGGATGATGAAGGTGTATTAATTTGTAATAACTGTTCTGTAAATGTTCAATATTTAATTGAAAATGAGAAACCGTCTTATAAAGAACCACCAAAAGAAGTATGTTTTTATGCATATAAAAAAATTAATCATTTCAAAGAAATACTTGCACAGTTTCAAGGTAAGGAAACAACCCAAATACCTTTAGAAGTTATTGAAAATTTGAAACAACAAATAAAAAAAGAACGAATAGAATATTCAAAATTAACTTATTATAAAATGAAAGAACTACTAAAAAAATTAGGTCACAATAAATTTTATGAACACATTAATTTTATTAAAGACAAACTAGGTATTAAACCACCGGTTATTTCTCAAGAATTAGAAGAAACTCTTTGTAATTTTTTTATGGAAATTCAATATCCTTATGCAAAACATTGCCCAGATTATCGTGTAAATTTTTTACATTATTATTATGTACTTTATAAACTATTTGAATTGCTTACTGAACATATTTATCTGCCAGAAATTCCAATGTTAAAAGACAGAGAAAAATTAATAGAACAAGATATTATATGGAAAAAAATTTGTGAAGAATTAGACTGGGAGTTTATAGCTACAATATAATTATTTTACTAATAATATTATGGTAAGTTTATCATAATATTATTTATTTTTATAAAAAATCATTATTAATTAATGTTAGTTAAAAACCTCCAGGGAATCTAACAAGGTTGGCTCCAATACCGAATCCTGCACCTGAACGTGTTGTAACTGCAATGCTCGGAACATATGTATCCAAAATACTGAATGTTGCTGCAGCTGTTAGAGCAAGTAACACAATTTCTTCAACGTTGAGGGAACGTTTAGGAATAGCGTAGGCAGCAATAGCAACCATTAAACCTTCGACTAAATACTTAATGATTCTTTTCACGAGCTCGCCGATGTCAATCATTTATATTAAATAATAAGAAAAAAAAAATATATTTTGCGATAAAACACTTAAAATTAAATAAAGTAGAATATAAAATGACCGTTCAATCTAAAATTAAAAGGTCGGAAGAAACTCCTAAATTTGAAAAAAAAATATTAAAAAATGGATCACTTAATCCTAAATATGTAGATGTATTAGATGAAGATAAACAAATTGCTGGACAAAAATTTGTTTGCGTATCTTTTATTTCTCCTGAAAAAATTTTAAAAAATAAAGAAATCTTTTTCTTTGAAGAATTCCTAAAGAAATGGGAATTTTCAAAAAGCATGGAAAAGTTTGTTCAGTTTCTCAATTTTTTATCATATAAATATAAGTTAACTTTTGATGATGTAACAAAAGACTTCAAGGAATTTGTGAATGAAGAGCAAAATATTCTTTCAAAAGGAAATATGGAAGATGACTATAAGACATTCTTAGATCAAAATGAAGAAGATTTGGAAAATGCGTTTAATGTCAAGAATAACTTCCAAACTTCTACGCGTGGACTAAAAATTCGTGGAGTTTATCCTACTATGGAAGAAGCTGAATTAAGATGTAAAATGTTGAGAGAATTAGATCCTAATCATGATGTCTTTGTTGGACCTGTTGGTTTATGGATGCCATGGGATCCCGAAGCTTATAAAACGGGTCGTGTTGAATATATTGAGGATGAGTTAAATCAGTTGATGCAAGAAAAAACAAAGAACGAAGCTTTTGCAAAGTCAGCATTTGAACAACGTGTAAAAGAAACAAAGCAAAAAGCAATTGCAGAAAATATCAAAATAGCAGAAAAAACCGGTGCTACTCTAACACAAACGATAGATGAAGAAGGAAATTTGATTGGAGTAACTAACATGAACACACAAGAGTCGAGTTTGAAAGAACAAGATACCATTTCAGCAGCAGATATTCGAGCAGAACTATTTGAAGGTGAAAATATTGTTACGGGCAAAACAGATAACGGACAAAGTGAGTTAATTAGTGGACCATTTGCAATGAAAAAGAATTAATTTTTGTAATAAATAAATAATATAAATATTTTTGATTATATTATTTAAAATGGATTTAGTTGTAGAACCTGATATATATACTCCGAGTATAGATGATACTGGAAACTATATAGATAAAATACCATCTTTCAACTATACCAAAAATGGATTAAGATGTCCATGTGGTTCTAGAAAAGATAAAGTATATGAAACGTATAGTATTTTTGCAAATCATATAAAAAGTAAAACTCATCAAAAATGGCTTGTTAATATGAATTTAAATAAAGCTAATTATTATATTGAAAATTTAGAACTAAAAGAAACATTAAATTCTCAAAGACTTATTATATCAAAACTAGAAAAAGATATAAATAGTAAAATAATGACAATTGATTATTTGACACAACAACTGAGCAAACCAAGTAAACAAGAAGAAGTTCATAACTTAATTGATTTTGACTAGTTACCAGTTGTTTTCATACTATTTTACTTTTTTTACACCTTTTAACATTTCAAATGCCTAAAAGGCTATCGTGTTGTCAAGTGACTTTGCTTTTTTAGACATCATAAAACAATTGGATGGTTTCAATTGTTTTGTTTATCATATTTACAGGGTTTATCCAATATATAATCTGTTCTTCTAACGCGTTTAATCGTTGTGTCCATTCATCCTTTTTTGACTTTTTTACAACGCAAATGCCCTTTTTATCTTGACCCCAACAAGAACCTATACTTTTTTCGTTTTTTACATAATCATCTGGATTGAATCTGATAAATACGATTGGTCTATGTCCTAAATCTTGCGACAATTCCATAATGCGTCTGTTTTCGCAACTACAATCATAGCCTATATGTTGGTTTTCATCTACCTCAATTATAATAATTTGATATCCCAAATCCAACAATAAATCTGGTCTTTTTTTAGAGCAACCACCAGATATGATTTTATCTGCTATCCAATCTAAACCAGAGAACCTAGTTTTCACAAAATTTACTACTGCATATTCTTTCGTTTTATAGTTACGACATACCGGTTTATCAGGAAACAGGTTCATATAACAAAATAAACAATACCCTTCGTATTTTTCTTTAACCAATGTGAAACACCAGTCGCTTTTACAAGTTTTATTTTTTACATTCACCATCCTATCTAGTTTATGAGTAGCACAATACGTAGCCTTGACTTCACCTTCATTATTATAATTTGGTATAACCTTACATCCAGGGTGAATACAAGTTTTGTCTTTTACATTCACCATCCCATCTAGTTTATGGGTAGAACAA
>Ga0136644_10000040_pt1 | contig 92204 bp, 75 predicted proteins | sample C_130820_EF_Meta_FD_94780 | JGI IMG/M metagenome (GOLD analysis project Ga0136644, IMG submission 94780) | Freshwater microbial communities from Lake Croche, Canada to study carbon cycling - C_130820_EF_MetaG (v2) (version 2) | ecosystem: Environmental > Aquatic > Freshwater > Lake | place...
CTGGTACAACTACCGCCGCATTCCGGCGGTGACGTTCGCCAAGCAGATCATCGACAGCGGAAAACTCGGTCGGATCTTCCACTACCGCGCCGAGTTCCTCCAGGACTGGACGATCAACGCCGACCTGCCGCAGGGCGGGGCGGCCCTGTGGCGGCTCGACTCGGCCGCGGCCGGCAGCGGCGTGACGGGTGACCTGCTCGCCCACTGCATCGACACGGCGATCTGGCTCAACGGCCTCGTCACGGACGTCACGGCGATGACCGAGACGTTCGTGAAGGAGCGGAAGCACCAGCTCACCGGCAAGGTCGAGCCCGTGACGATCGACGACGCCTGCTCGTTCCTCTGCCACTTCCAGAACGGGTCGCTCGGCCTGTTCGAGAGCACGCGTTACGCCCGCGGCCACAAGGCCCTCTACACGTTCGAGATCAACGGCGAGAACATGAGCCTGAAGTGGGATCTGCACGACCTGCACCGGCTGCAGGTGTTCGACTACAAGGACGAGGGCCCGATGCGTGGCTGGAAGAGCGTGCACGTCACCGACGGCGACCACCCCTACATGGGCAAGTGGTGGGTGCCGGGCCTCGCGATCGGCTACGAGCACTCGTTCGTGCACCAGGTGGCCGACTTCCTCGACGCCTACGCCAGGAAGAAGCCCGCCCACCCCACGTTCCGTGACGCCCTCGAGACGCAGAAGGTGTGCGACGCCGTGCTCGCGAGCGCGAAGAGCCACCAGTGGGTCAAGGTGTGACCGGATCGGCGACCGGCATCGTCATGCGGCCCGCGCCGGAGGGACGGCAGCGGCCGGGCCGGAGAACGAGTAGCTGAACCGTTCCGCGTCCTCGCCGAAGCCGTCGGCCACGCGTGCCGCGAGCCTCGACGTGTAGTGGTCGCGGTAGTCGCCGTGCGGGATCGCGTTGACATGCGGCAGGCGGGCGACGATCCCCAGGTGGCTGGTGACGGTGGCGAAGTCGGCCTCCAGGGTCTCGAATCGACCCACGAAATCCACGAGCATTCGGCCATGCCGGCTCGTGAGCATCCGGGATTGGCACAATTTGCGGCGCCGCAACTCATACTCCACGTAGCGATCGAACGACCCGAGGCGCGTGGTGAGCCGACCGCGGCGGTGTGACGTGTGGCGTCTCAGGAAGTGGTACGACGACACGAGCAGATCCCACGGATTCCGCACGAAGGCGAACGTGAACAGATGCGCGTACACGCCCGGCGGCAGTTCACGGTGCAGGATGGCCGCCGGCGTGTGGGTGCGGAAGCGCTTGAACCGCCAGGGTGCGAAGTAGTTGACGTGGACGCCGCACGAATCGAGCCAGCGGTTGGGCGCGTACCGCAGCACGTCGATCGCATACGGTGCCAGCGCCGCCTTCACGCTGCAACCACCCGTCTTTGGCACGTGGATGAACGCGAAGCGATGGTCGTCTGATATCAGCACGCAGGCGGTCCTCCCGGCGCGTACGGAATACCATCCCGTCCGGCTTGCTGTCATCGCCTCATCGCTGCGTCCGCAGCCCCCGCACCTTGCGCAGGCTGCCAGCGGTGCGCGCCGTTCTGGCCGGCGATCACCACCCGCCCGAGGCGCCCAGCAGCATCATCGCAACGGCCATGGCGAATCCCACCGAGACGACGACGAAGGAGGTGCGGTCGAGCGACCGGGACAACTCGCGTTCACCACGGTGGTCGTACAGGTAGAGCGACACCGTCGATTCGACGAGCGTGATCAGGATCGTCACGATCCCGAGCAGGTTTACCAGGTCGGCCAGGGAGAATTCGCCGGTGTCGGGCACCAGTGCGCCGATCAGGTAGGAGTTCGCCACCGCCGCGAACAGGGCGCCGACCCCGAGACCGAATCGGGGGTCGAGATCGGTGGGGCGGAGGAAGCAGGGCAACAGGGCGATCCCCACCGCCACGAAGAGGGCGTGAAACATCTTCACGAAAGGCCCCCAACTGTCGCGCGCGATGACCATGCCGAATCGAGCCTGGGAAAAGGTGGATTGCTTCCCCGAGTCCTCCGACCAGCGGCCCCGGGACGTCTTGTAGGAGTGCGGCTTCTCCAGGGAGGCGAGCGGCCCGAGCCGGTAGCCATGCACGACCGCGCGGGAACTGACCGCCGAGTGCTGCCGATCGATTTCGAACAGGAGCTTGTCGCGGGGTGAGCTGCCATCCTCGAATGCGATCAGGAGGAGGTGCCGGTCGAGCGGAAAATGGTGGATGTGGAACGTCTTCACGATCTCGACATCGAGCTTGTAGCGCCGATAGTGGAGGTCGCCTTCGTCGGTCTCCTCCAGCAAGGTGCTCGACTCGATGATGCCATCAACGACCACGAGGTGCGCGGCGGGATCGAACGTGTCGCCCCGCCAAGTGAACCAGACGTCGAGCTGGGCACGAAAGCGGCTGTCTCGGATCGAGACCTCGCTGATGCGCTCGACGTAGAGACCGACGGTGACGCGGCGGGCCCCGTCGGTTGCGACGGTATGATCGGCCTTCGTGAGTCCGGGATCGCACGCTTCGGAGGACATGACGTCGCGCCAGTCGCGGTCCTGGGCAGCCCGCTCGGCGGCCTGCCTCCAGCCGAGCAGCACACCTGTGCTGGCGAAAAACGCGACGAGGAATGTGACCCAGACGCGAAACCGCCGGAGGCCCGAGAGGGAGATCACCGGGGTGGAATCGGACGCAGCGTCGCTCATGGCCTGTGGGGGCGGAGGCATAGCTCGGTCATCGGCCGGACGCTCGCCCCACGACGCATTACTTGCAGTCAGGCTCGAGAGCCGAGATCTTGGCGACGCGGCGGGCGTGTCTGCCGCCCTCGAAGGGGGTTTCGAGCCACGTGCGGAGCATCTTGTCCTGCAGCTCCGGGCCGAGGAGCTCGGCGGAGAGGCAGAGGACGTTGAGATCGTTGTGCCGGCGGCTCATCTCCGCTGTGACCTCGTCGTGGCAGGTGGCGGCGCGGACGCCGTGCAGCTTGTTGGCGGCGATCGCCATGCCCACTCCGGTGCAGCAGAGCAGGATGCCACGATCAACGGTGCCGGCGCTCACCCGGCCGGCCACATCGGCGGCGATGTCGGGATAATCGACGGCCTCGGTGCCGTGGCTGCCGCAGTCGATGACGTCGTGCCCCATGTTCTCCAGCAGTCCGATGATCCGCAGCCGTGCGGCGACGCCGCGATGGTCGCTTCCGATGGCAATCCGCATCAATCGCTCCGTGCGTGGGGTTGTCGCTCCGAACCGGGGCCGTCGCCTACCGGACCGGTAATTGGATTGTATCGAGACGGGCGATCAAGTGCTGGCGGATTTGCTCGGCGCATTTGCGGTACGTGGCGACCGGACCGCCGATCGGATCCATCACGTCGAGCCTGTCGGGGGAGAGAACGGCCGTGCGGCCCCCCGCTTCGGGAAACTGGGCGACCACGGCGGCGCGGTGGGCAGCCGTCATCGTCCAGATGACGTCGGCCTGCCGAACGAGCCCCTCGGTGACGGGCTGGCTCGAGTGACCGGAGAGGTCGGCACCGACGTCGCGCATCGCCTCGATGGCCCCCGCGCTCGCAGCGCCGCCTCCCCAGGCGGCGACCCCCGCGCTGGCGACGATCACGCCGTGCTCATCAACCTCGTCGGGGCGGCATCCGAGCCGCTCCGCGACGAGCTGCTTGAAGATGGTCTCCGCCATGGGGCTGCGGCAGGTGTTGCCGGTGCAGACGAACAGCACCATCAGGCTCGACAGCCTGCGCAGCGTGTCGGCGGACACGATCCCGGGATGCACGAGGCGGAATCCCCGTTCGTCCACTTCGATGGTCGACGGCGGTTGGGCATAGCGCGACCGCCCGTCGTCGATGACGAGCGAGAGCGCCTCACCGCCATGGGCGATCACCTCGTCGGCGGTCACGGGCGCCGGTTGGCCGGGGGCTGCCGGCTCCGCGAGGGCGACGGGCCCGGCGAGCATGCGCATGCAGTCGGCCAGCAGCGGATGGCCCGGCACCCGCAGCCGCAGCCGTCCGCCGCCCGCGATGCCGGCGCGTGCCGATGGCGGGAGTCGATGGACGAGACTCTCCGGATGGTCGTCGGCGACGAGGATCGTGACCGGCCCGGGCCAGCAGCGTCGTGCGATTCGCCGGCCGACGGGGCTCAACCGCGGCGCCCAGTCGAGCGCCTCGTCGGCGCTTTTCAGGGCGAGTGACAGCCGCGGCTCCCCCGGACGCTCGTTCACCAGTTCGACGAGCCGGGCCACCGCCGCGGCGTCACGCACGCTCGCCGCGAACACGTAATCGGTTTCGGTGGGAAGGGCCACGATCCGGCCCTCAGCGAGCATCTGGACGGCACGATGCACGACGTCGCGCGGGTCGTCGGTCTTCCGCAGGTCGATCACCATGGGGCACATGGGCAAAGCCGGCTGCCTGGGAGATGCCATGCGCCGGGGTGTGGTAGACCGGGCGGGATGGGGAAAAGTATCGGGGATCGAGCGGGCCAGTCAAGCACGACGGGGTGATCGTTCTCGCCTTGTGGCTGGAGGCGATGCGCCGGTATTCCCTCCCGGCTCGGTCCCCGCACCTCCCCGGCGTCGTCGATGTCATCTCGCGCGGTCGCTTTCGTCCCCGACAGATCGATCCGGCAACTCCTCGTCGCGCTGGCGACCGTCTGGATCGCCCTGCGCGCGCCCCTGCCCGCCCGCGCCCAGCCGCCGGGACAGATGCCGGCCCCGGCCTCCGCGCCACAGCCGCTTCCGTCGGCCGCCCCGCCGGTCGACCCGGCCAACCGGATCGTCGAAGTTCGCATCGAGGGCAATCATGCGACCGAGGTGGCGAAGCTTCCCAAGCTCGTCACGCGGGCCGGGCAGATCTTCGACCCGCAGGCGATCGAGGAGGACGTCCGCACCCTGCACCGCTCCCGGAAGTTCGTGGATGTCCATCCGAAGTACGTGCGCGTCAAGGAAGGCGTGGTCGTCATCTTCCAGGTGGTGGAGCGGCCGATGCTCCGCTACGTGAAGTACGTCGGCAACGAGAAGATCACCACCCGGACGCTCCGCAAGAAGGCGGAGATCGACGTCGGCGACTCGATGGATCCGTACGTCGTCGAGGAGGCCCGGCGACGGATCGAATCGTACTACCACGAGAAGGGCTACGATGCGGCCCGGGTCACCACCGTCGAGGGTGGCAAGCCGGGCGACAAGGGCGCCGTATTCCTCATCGACGAGGGCCGTAGTCGCAAGTCGCTGTGGACGAGTTTCGTCGGCAACACCATCGCGAGCGACGCCCGGTTGCTGACGCAGATCGGGTCCAAACCCGGCATCCTCTGGCTCCTGGGCGGCGACATCGACCGCCAGAAGATCGACGAGGACGTCGAGAAGCTCACCGCCTACTACCGCAGCCTCGGGTTCTTCCAGGCGAAGGTGGGCCGGGAACTCGAGGTGGTGCACGGCGCCGGCCGAGACTGGACGATGCTCACGTTCGTGATCAACGAGGGTCCGCGATACGCGGTGCGGAACATCTCGTTCATCGGCAACAGCAAGTTCAAGAGCGAGTTCCTCACCAGGGAGCTGAAGCTCAAGAGCGGCGAGCCGTTCAACCAGAACAAGATGGACCTCGACCTCGGTCAGATCCGCGACATCTACGGCGGCCGGGGGTTCGTGTTCGCCGACATCCGGGCCGATCCGAGGTTCCTCGAGGAGCCTGGGCAACTCGACATCGTCTACAACATCGCCGAAGGGCAGCGGTACCGAGTCGGCAAGATCAACGTCCGCATCCGGGGCGAGCACCCGCACACGAAGCACAGCACCGTGCTCAACCGGCTGTCGCTGCGGCCCGGCGACATTCTCGACATCCGCAAGTTGCGAGACGACGAGCGGCGGCTCAAGGCGAGCAGCCTGTTCCTCGCCGATGCGGCGAAGGGCGAGGGGCCGCGGATCGTGTTCAGCAAGCCGGAAAACAACGATGATTCCGGCGAGCAGATCGCTCGCGATCCCAAGCGGCCCGGGTTCCGTGGCCAGAGCCCCGACGACAGCGGAGATGCCGTGCTCGACCTCGTGCTCGAGGGCGAGTTGTCCACCCCAGGCACGGTATCCTCCCCCGCGGCCCGACCGGTTTCCGCGGAGCCACGGCCCGCGTCTCCTCCGCCGGTGCCCGGGAGTGTCGCCGGAACGGTGTGGCGCGGGCAGAGCCCGCAGCCGTTCGTGCAGCAGCCCTTCGTGCAGCAGCCCCTCGCCCAGCCCGCGGCCCAGGCGTGGGGCGGCGCGCCGCTGGCTCCCACCGGTCCCGAGGCAGTCGATTACGGTCGGGCTGTGGCGCCGCCCCCGGCCGCACCGCCCGTCTACGTCGCCCAGCAGCAGGCGGGGCCGCCAGGCCTGCCCTCGGCGGTTCCGCCGGGCGGCCTGCAGCCGGCCTTCGCGCCGCCGGTCGCGGGGCAGCCATTTCCCGCACAGCCGTTCGCGCCGGGTGTCGCGCCGCAGCCGGGCATGGTGCCCAACTTCGCCGCCGAGCAGCCGCTGCAGGTGTTTCCCGGCAACGAGCCCTACGTGGTCGTCGACGTCGATGCGGAGGAGACGCAGACCGGCCGCCTGATGATCGGTGCCGGCGTCAACTCCAACGCGGGGCTCGTGGGCAACATCGTCGTGGACGAGCAGAACTTCGACCTCTTCCGGCTGCCCCGCAGTTGGGACGACATCCGCAACGGCACCGCCTTCCGCGGCGCCGGCCAGCGCTTTCGCATCGAGGCCGCTCCCGGCACCCAGTTGCAGCGCTACACCGCGACGTTCCAGGAGCCGTACCTCTTCGATACGCGGATCGGGCTCTCGACGAGCGCCTCCTACTACACCCGCTACTTCTACGACTGGGCTGAAGCCCGCACGGGCGGCCGCATCGGCCTCGGCTACCAGTTCCAGTTCGCCCCCGACCTGTCCGTGAACTGCGCGTTCCGCGGTGAAAGCGTCGATGTGTACCGGCCGCGGCTGCTGACGCCCGACATCAACAGGATGCTCGGCACGAACGCGGTGTACGGTTTCTCCGGTGGACTCATCCACGACACGCGAGACAGCCCGTTCCTCCCGACCCAGGGGCACCTCGCCACGTTCGAGTTCGAGCAGGTGATCGGGACGTTCGTCTACCCGCGCGGCATCCTCGAAGGCAGGCAGTACTTCCTGCTGAGCGAACGGGCCGACGGCTCTGGTCGCCATGTGCTCTCCATCGGCTCGGTGCTCGGGATGTCCGGCCCGAACACGCCCGCCTACGACAACTTCTTCGCCGGCGGCTACAACACGATCCGCGGCTTCACGTTCCGCGGGGCGAGCCCGCGGCAGCTGCCCAACGGCGCGTCGCCGACGAGCGCCGGTCAGAACGCGGCCATCATCGGCGGTCCGTTCGAGTGGCTGAACACGATCGAGTACCTGTTCCCCATCACGGCCGACGACACGCTCCGCGGCGTCGTGTTCACCGACTTCGGCACGGTCGAGTCGAACGTGTCGATCAACCAGATGCGGGTCGCACCCGGTGTCGGTCTCCGGATCACGCTGCCGGCGATGGGACCCGCGCCGATCGCCCTCGATTTCGCCGTCCCGGTCGCGTACGCCCCGTACGACAACCAGCAGCTGTTCAGTTTCTTCGTCGGGTTCGCCCGCTGACCCCACGTGCCTCCGAGTCGCCCCGCGATGCACCGCCCCCCCGCCGCCACCGCCGAGCCCCGACGCATCCTCGTCGTCCGCAATCGCTTCGTCGGCGACACGATGCTCGCGGTGCCCTTCCTGCGCAACCTGCGGCGGCGGTTTCCCGCAGCCACGATCGACGTGCTGTGCGAGTCGGGGGCTGCGACATTGCTGGCCGACTGTCCGTACACCGACGAACTGCTGCAGTGGAGGCGTCCGCCCCGCGTGGGCCGGGTGGTGCGTGGATCGTTCGCCAACGTGGTCGCGAACGCCCGCTGGATCAGCGCCCGACGATACGACCGCGCCTACCTGCTCAAGCGGTCGCTCTCCAGCACGCTCCTCGCGTGGCTGGCGGGAATCCCGTGCCGGATCGGCTTCCGTTCGTTCGGGTCCGGCCTGCTGTCGCGGTCGGTTCCCGTCACGCCGTTTCGCCATCAGGCGGAGCTGTTCCTCGACCTGCTTCGATGCGACGACATCGCCGTCGATGACGGTCGCAACGAGAGCTGCACGACGAAGGCCGCGATCGCGAAGGCCGAGGCGCTGCTCGCCGGCACGGATCCCTCCCGGCCCCGGGTGTTCATCGCACCCCAATCCACCGACGTGCACCGGCTCTGGCCATGGGAGCGATTTTCGCAGCTGATCGATCGGCTCGTCGCCGAGCGGGGCTGCGACGTGTTCTTCTGTGGCGGTCCCCGCGATGTCACGGTTTACGAGCAGATCCTGCGGCTTTCGGCCGCGGCCACGCGCCGGCACGTGCACGACCATTCCGCCGACCTGTCTCTGTCCGACGTGGGCGGGCTCTTCGCGCGGATGGACTTGTGCATCGGGGTCGACAGCGGCCTGAATCACATCGCCGCGGCCAACGGCGTGCCGGTCGTGGTGCTGGCGGGTCCGACCGATCCCAACCGCTGGCATCCCTGGCGAACCCGCACCGCGGTCGTGAAAGCGCCGCCCTCAGGGCTGGGCCGGCTGCGCGGTTGGTTGCGGGAGCGTCTGGGAGGACCGAGGCACCTGCCCTGGGATCCCGAGCCGGGGTCGATGCAGGCGATTTCGGTCGAGCGCGTGCTGGAGGCGGTGGAAGATGTGCTCCCCCGGTTGTCCGGCCCGCCGCCCGAGACGCTTCCCCTCCGGGTGCTCGATCTGCGGCATGACTCCCACCGCTACGAGGTGTGGGAGTCGCCGCGGCCCGCCGCCGCGGCGGTGCCGGCCACGAAGCCGCTCGCCCACGCCCACTGAAAATTGAATCCGCCGATGCGGCCGTCCACGTCGAGCACTTCGCCGGCGAGGAACAGCCCCGGACAGATCCGGCTCTCCATGCCGTCGAGCCGCACCTCGGCCAGCGGCACGCCGCCGGCGGTGGCCTCGGCCACCGTGAATCCGCGATCCCCGACGACCTCGAGGGGCAGCGCCGTCACGCACTGCACGAGCCGCCGACGCGCGTCGCGCGGCAGGTCGCCCGTCGGGGGCGCGGCGGCGACCTCGCAGAGCCGTCGTGCGAGCCGGTCTGGCAGACGCTCGCGCAGGGTCGGGGCGGCTCCACGGCCCGCCGCCGCGAGCAGCATCCGCTCGCAGGTGACCGCCGACTCGCCCGGCAGCCAGTTGAGCGTCAATCGCACGCCTGGATCGCAGTGTCGCTCGACGAGCCAGTGGCGACTGATGTCGAGGACGCTGGGACCGGAGAGGCCGGTATGCGTGCAGAGCGTGCTGCCGGTGAACGAACGCAGCCGTTTGCCTCCGGCGCTCCAGAGCGCGATCTCAGCGGGAAGCGTCAGGCCCGAGAGTTCACGTATCCAGTGGTCGGCCGGGAGGACGAGCGGCACGAGGGCCGGCACGATCGGATCGGTGAGCGAGTGGCCGAGCGCCCGGGCCAGCTCCAGTCCCGACCCATCCGAGCCCGACTTGGGCAGTGATCTGCCCCCTGTGCACAGGATCACCCGCGAGGCACGGATCGGGCCTGCAGAGGTGGTGATGAGAAACGAGTCACCCGTGCGATCGACCGCCTCCACGCGGGCGGGGTGAATGAGCGCCGCTCCCGCCTGCGTGGCCGACGAGACGAGGGCGTCGAGCACCGTGCGGGCCGAGTCGGTGACGGGAAACAGTTTCCCCGTCTCCTCGCGCTTGAGCTCGACGCCGCTCTCCCGAAAGAAGCCCACCGTATCCTCGACGGTGAACCGGCCGAGCACCTTGCGGATCGCCGGGGGCGTACTGCCGGCGTAATCGGCCTCGCTGACCCTCCAGTGCGTGACGTTGCAGCGGCCGCCGCCGGCCACGAGGATCTTGGCGCCGAGCTTCTTCGCGCCATCGACCGCCACAATCGAGATCGGCCTGCCGGCCGCACGTGCCACCCGCCCCGCCCAGGTGGCCGCAAACAGCCCCGCCGCACCCGCGCCGATGACGAGGATGTCGCAGTTTTTCGGCAGTGAGACCGCGGCTGTCTGCAAAAAAAGTGGCTGTTTCGGCGGGGGAGACCGTGCTATCTTTGAAAGGAGTCTACTAGGCATTCCCGCCGATCGACCGAGAGGTCCGCGATCCGAGCCGGCCCGCCCGAGGCCGCGGATCGGCGACGCGGGTGACCCCGAATGGAAACGTTCCATGGGTTGCTCGAGCGTGGCATCGATCCGTTGCGTTCTCGCAACGCTGGGTGCCGTGGCGTTCGTCGCCACAGGCCGCGCCGAGGAACTTCCAGCCCTCGACTTCAACCGCGACATCCGGCCCATCCTCTCGGAAAACTGTTTCTACTGCCACGGTCAGGACGGCAACAAGCGGGAGGCCGACCTGCGGCTCGACGACCGCGCTGCGGCTGTTGGCGCGGGCGCGATCGTGCCCGGTGACCCCGGTGCGAGCGTGATGCTCGAGCGGATCCATTCGACCGACCCCGACGTTCTGATGCCGCCGCCGAAGTCCAACCGGCGGCTCTCCGACGAACAGAAAAAGCTCCTCGACCGTTGGATACAGGAAGGGGCCGACTACAAGCCGCACTGGGCCTTCACCGCTCCGGTGCGGCCCGGGCCGCCGGTCGTGAAGCGGACCGACTGGGTGCGAAACGACGTCGATCGGTTCGTGCTCGCGAAGATCGAGGCGGCGGGGCTGGTGCCGTCGCCCGAGGCTGATCGTGCCACGCTCATCCGGCGGCTCCACGCGGATCTCACGGGCCTGCCGCCGACGCCGGAGGAAGTCGATGCCTTCGTCGCCGACCCGCGGCCGGAGGCCTACGAACTCCTGGTCGACCGGCTGCTCGCCTCGCCGCACTACGGCGAGCGGATGGCCCTGCCGTGGCTCGATGCCGCCCGCTACGCCGATTCGAACGGCTTCCAACAGGACGGCGACACCTGGCAGTGGATCTGGCGCGACTGGGTGGTGAAGTCCCTCAATGCCGACGTGCCGTTCGACCGGTTTTCCATCGAACAGTTGGCTGGAGATCTCCTGCCCGAGGCCACGAACGAGCAGAAGATCGCGACAGGGTTCAACCGCAACCATCTCCTCAACGGCGAAGGCGGTGCGATCGCCGAGGAGCAGCGGTTCAACAATCTCTTCGATCGGGTGGACACGACGAGCACGACCTGGCTCGGCCTGACGATGGCCTGCGCGCAGTGCCACGACCACAAGTACGACCCGATGACGCAGCACGATTACTACTCCCTGCTCGACGCCTTCAATCGCGTGCCGGAGTCGGGCATGCCGACGCGATTCTCGGCCCGGATCCGTGTGGCGCCGCCGGTCCTCGAACTCCCCTCGGCCGAGCAGACGCAGCGGCTCGCCGAACTGGAGGCGGCCATGAAGTCGGGCGAGGCCCGCGCGAAGCCCGTGCTCGATGGGCTGTATGCGGCGTGGAAGGCGGGGCTCTCCTCCGACGGCGAACCTGCGGACGGCGCCGACCTGTCGCGCAGCCTCACGCCGCTGCTCCGCAAGCCCGAGAAGGAACGCACCGAGGACGAAAAGAAATCGATCGAGCGGCAGCTTCGTGAGCACTTCGACGCGAAGGTGAAGGCGGGGCTCGTGAAAGACCTCCCGGAGGTGGCGCGGTACGAGCAGGACCGCAAGGCGTTCGAGGACTACAAAGGTGACCGTTTGCCCCGGGCGATGGTGATGAGTGACGCGAAACCGCGCGACACGAAAATTCTCGATCGCGGGGATTACCTGTCGCCGAAGGGGGAAAAAATCGACTTCTCCCCCCCCGCCTTTCTGCCCCCGCTGCCAGAGGGCTTTCCACGGAACAGGCTCGGCCTCGCCCGGTGGCTGTTCCTGCCGGAGCATCCGCTCACCGCCCGGGTGCAGGTGAACCGGATGTGGCAGCAGTTCTTCGGCACCGGAATCGTGAAGACCACCGAGGACATGGGCGTGCAGAGCGAATACCCGCTGCACATGAACCTCCTCGACTGGCTGGCGGTCGAGTTCCGCGAGCGGGGCTGGAGCCAGAAGCAGATGCACCGGCTGCTCGTGACGAGCGCCACGTATCGGCAGTCGGGCAGGGTGACGGCCGAACATCTGGCAAAGGATCCGGAGAACCGCCTCCACGCCCGGGCGGCCCGATTCCGCATGCCGTCGATGGTGCTCCGCGACCAGGCGCTGGCGGCAGCCGGACTCGTCGATCTGCGGATCGGAGGCCAGCCTGTGTATCCCTACCAGCCCGACCAGATCTGGGAGGCACTGGCGATCACCACGGAGCGCGACTTCACGTATCCGGCGTCGCACGGCCCCGATCTCTACCGCCGCAGCCTCTACACGTTTTGGCGGCGGACGGTAAGCCCGGCGAACATGTTCGACACCGCCAACCGGCAGACCTGCACCGTGCGTGCCAGCCGGACGAGCACGCCCCTGCACGCGCTCACGACCCTCAACGATCCCACGTGGGTCGAGGCCGCCCGCGTGCTGGCTGAGAAGAGCATGCAGGCGGCCGCCGATGCCGACGGGCGGCTCCAGCATGCGTTCCGGCGGATCCTCGGCCGCAAGCCGACGAATTACGACCTCGAGACGCTGGGGCGGATGCACGGACGACAGCTGGCCGTCTACGAGGCCGACGTGGATGCGGCGAAGCAACTGGTGGGCGTCGGCGAGGGCCCTCGCGACGAATCGCTCGACCCGGCCGAGCATGCAGCGCTGGCGAGCGTGTGCCTGGCCATCTTCAACCTCGACGAAGCCCTCACGCGGGAGTGACGATCCCATGAACGACCTGCATCTCGAGAACGCGCGACGCGTCACCCGGCGCCAGCTCTTCGGTTCGGCCGGCACGGGCATCGGATCGGTGGCCCTCGCGTCGCTTCTGGCACGCGATGCGGACGCCGCGGCATCGACGTCCGCCGCGAAAGGCCAGCCCGGCCTGCCCGGCCTGCCACACCACGAGCCCAGGGCGCAGCGAGTCGTGATGCTTTGGCAAGGGGGCGGGCCGTCGCACGTCGATCTCTTCGACCCCAAGCCCGAGTTGATCGGACGCGGCGGCCAGGACATCCCCGAAAGCGTCCGCGGCCAGACGCGGCTGTCCACGATGTCGAGCGGCTATGCCAAGTGGCCGGTGGTGTCGCCTATCAAGCCGTTCCGGAAGTACGGCGCGTGCGGCATGGACATGAGCGAGATGCTGCCGCACCTCGGCGGAGTCGCGGATGAACTGTGTCTCGTGCGGAGCATGCACACGGAGGCCGTGAACCACGCGCCGGGCGTGACGTTTTTCCTCACCGGCGCGCAGGTGCCGGGAAGGCCGAGCATGGGCGCGTGGATGAGCTACGGCCTCGGCTGTGAGACGGAGGACCTGCCGGCGTTCGTGGTGATGACGTCGAGCGACAAGGCGAAGAGTTGCGGGCAGCTGTTCTTCGACTACTACTGGGGCAGCGGCTTCCTGCCGAGCCGCTTCCAGGGGGTGAAGTTCCGCAACACCGGCGAGCCCGTGCCCTATCTCACGAATCCCGCCGGCGTGAGCCGCGAGTCACGGCGCATGCTTCTCGACGACCTCGCCGCGATGAACGCCGCGCATTTGGCCGACTACGGCGATCCGGAGATCGACACCCGCATCGCGCAGTACGAGATGGCCTACCGCATGCAGGCGAGCGTGCCGGACCTCGTCGATTTCTCCGACGAGCCCCGGCACGTGCTCGACCGCTACGGCCCCGACGTCCACGTGAAGGGCACGTTCGCCTACAACTGCCTGATCGCCCGACGCCTGCTCGAACGCGGCACTCGGTTCGTGCAACTGATGCACGCCGGCTGGGACCAGCACGGCAACCTCTTCACGCAACTCGAGCAGCAGTGCAAGGACACCGACGCGCCGTCGGCCGCGCTGATCCAGGATCTCAAGGAGCGCGGCCTGCTCTCAGACACGCTCGTGGGCTGGGGGGGCGAGTTCGGCCGTACGCCGTTCGGCCAGGGCGATCCGGCGAACCCCAAGGGCCGCGACCACTTCGGCAAGGCCTATTCGTTCCTGCTCGCCGGCGGCGGCGCGAAGCCGGGGCACGTCTACGGCTCGACCGACGACTACGCCTGGAACATCACGTCCGATCCGGTGCACATCCACGACATGCAGGCCACGATCATGCACCTCGTGGGCATCGACCACACGAAGCTCACCTTCCGCTACCAGGGCCGCCAGTTCCGGCTCACCGACGTGCACGGCCACGTGGTGAAGGGCATCCTCGCGTAGCGTCACGGCGATCACCGCGATCTGCCTCATCGCGCCCAAGGCGGCTCGGTGCTGGCCGTACCCTCTCGCCGGACGTTCACCTCGGCCCTCACGGCCTCGGCTCTCTGCGTGTCCGCTTCGCTTCGCCATCCATGGCTGCGCTCGCTTCCACAGCCCGCTCGAGGGCAGCGGCCAGCCCCGATCCTCCCGTTTCGAGTTGAGGAGGCTTCGGGCTCCCCTACCCCGGGAGCCGGCGTACGCAGACAAGCGGAGCCAGGATGGCGAAGCGCAGTCGGAGTCGAGTGAGCGCAGGGCAGGATGCCCGCAGCGAACGTCCGGCGACGGGCGTACGGGGAGCCCGAAGCCGGCGTTGCCGAGCCGACGTTCGGACCGTCCCGGAAAATGGGTTTGGCGGGGTAATCCTGGCGGGGTTGGAGGGCCGCGGAGAGTCGTCACGTCGTAGGGGTCGTGCCGGTTTCGGTGCCGAAAAACCGCTGAAATTCGGGTGACAAATGATTGAACCGGTGTCCGGGCTGGGTATCGTCGGCTCTTGGAGGCGAGGGCCGTCGGCACGGGTCGGCGGCCTTCGCTCCGACACCCAGTGGAATCGCACGGCATGCCCCTCGCCCATCATCCCGATCCCGAAGAAGTCGAATGCCTGCTCCGCAACGCGGAACTTCGCGATGCGATCGAGCCCTACCTCGACGAGGCGGTGTTCGAAATCGATTTCCGGCTCCTGCCCACGGCCGTCGAAAACCGGTTCCTCGAATCGATGCTCGCCTGGGAGCAGGCTCCGCTCGTGCCCATCGCCCGCTGGTTCGACCCGCCGCTGGCGATGCAACCGGCCTGCACGCTCGACGACGAGCAGGTGCACGAGCGGCTCTGGGCGGTGATCGAGCGACTGTTCGAGAAGCGGGTGGTGCTCGACCACACCGACCATCTCTCCGACCGCGAACTCTACGCCCTCATCCGCCGCGACATCCTGCCAGCGGCCGTGAAGCGGGTCGATCTGCCCGACAATTACTTCCACTGGGACTGCAGCGCCAGCGAAGCGGAGGATGTCACCGTCTGGCTGACGTACTACGCGACCGAGCAGGAGCGGGAGCAGTGGAGTCTCGAGGAAGGCCGTGACCCGCCGCCCCGTCGGTTGCCCGCCCACCCGAGGGTCCTCCCCACGGCACCCGTCTGACCGGCGGCGGCGGCGAACTTTTCGCCGCGCGGTGAATTTCTCACCGTCGCGATTCTCGCGCCGGGCTCGAGCAATCGAGGATCGCCGCCGGAAACTGCGGTTCCCGCGTCTTCCGGGCCGGTCTGCCTGTTGGCACACCGATTGCGTCACGCAGGAGTGCACCCTGTGATCCCTCGCGGGCTCGGCTCTGGAGACGTGTGATGCCCTCGTATCGGTCGTCCTCGCTGCGCGGCGCATCCGCCGCCGCTGCATCCCGCGGGGGCTTCACGCTGGTGGAGCTGCTGGTCGTGATCGCGATCATCGGCGTCCTCGTGGGGCTGCTCCTGCCCGCGGTGCAGAGCGCCCGCGAGTCGGCCCGCCGGTCGTCGTGTTCGAGCAACCTGCGTCAGCTCTCGCTCTCGTTCGCGAATTACGAGAGCGCGAAGAAGCTCCTTCCAGCGCTCAAGCGGACGAGCAACTGCACGGCCTCTCCGTACAACGAGGCGGGGATGGCGCAGCGGAGTTGGGCCCCCGACGTGCTCCCGTTCCTGGAAGAAGCGAACCTGATCGCAGCCTTCAACCTGTCGCGAAACTGGTGGGAGAATGAAGACGGCTCTGCGCCCAGCGGGGGCACGGTGGGCGTGCTCGACGACCCGGTGACCGGCAACCGCTCCCTCGTGCGCACGCAACTCAAGGTGCTCCAGTGCGCCTCGACGCCGGGCGGTAGCCGGATTCAGGACAAGATCGCCAACCCCCGCAAGACGGGTGCGTGCACCGATTACTTCGCCGTCGGCGGGACCGGGACGAGTTTCAACGCTGCCGCAGGCCTGCCGGCCGGCACCGTGGCCGCAGGGGCGGGGCCGACGGAGACGTGGTCCGGCTGCGGGGGATCCGCCGTGCGACCGAAGAGCACGATGGCGAAGATCACCGACGGCACGTCGAAGACGATCCTGCTCGCGGAATGTGCCGGCCGCGAGGACGTGTGGCGGGAGCGGACTCGCTACGCAGCCGACGCCAACGACGTCTCGGGGAACTCCAGTTGTGCCCGCGCGCGCGGAGGCGCGTGGGCGACCAACGACAATCCCTACGGGTTCGGCGAGAGCCTGGTGAGTGGCTGCACGGCGGCGAGCAGCCCGACGTCGGGGGCGATTCCGACGTCACTCATGAAGGTGAATGGCTCCAACGAGTGGGGCTGGCTCATCTACGGCCATCACCCCGGCGGGGCGCACGTCGCCATGGCGGACGGCGCGGTGCAGTTCATGGCGGAGGCCACGTCGGTCCAGATCCTCGGCGAACTCGCCACCCGGGCCGGCGGCGAACCGTCCACGCTGCCGTGACGGTGGGATCCTCACCCTCGTCACCGGTCTTCGCCGATCCCTATACTTTTCGCCGGAGCTGCCCCATGAACATCATGCTGTGTTTCGTTCGCGCCACCTGCGTCACGGGCGTCCTCGTCTGCCTCGCCACCGCCGCGCCGGCGGCCGACCCCGCGGCGATCAAGGCCGCGATCGAAAAGGGCTCGACGTATCTCGTCGAGCAGGGACAGGCCGATGACGGCAGTTTCTCCTCGCAGGTCGGGCCGGCGGTCACCGCGCTTGCCGTGACCGCGCTTGCCCAGAGCGGCACGCCGGCCGACGACCCGGCCGTGAAGAAGGGGCTCGAGTACCTCCTCAAGTTCAGGAACGCCGACGGCGGGATCCACACGCCCGACTCGAAGGTGGCCAACTACGAGACATCGATCGCGATCATGGCGCTGGCCGCCTGCAACTACGGCGGGCGGTATGCCACGGAACTGCAGGAGGCCGAGGCGTTCGTGAAAGGTCTCCAGTGGGACGACGCGGAGGGCAAGAACACCGACGACCCGGCGTATGGCGGCGCGGGATACGGCAGCAAGGGCCGCCCCGACCTCTCGAACACGGCGTTCATGATCGAGGCTCTCCGGAGCGTCGGTACGAGCCAGAACGACCCGGCGATCCAGCGGGCCCTGGCGTTCGTGTCGCGCACGCAGAACCTCGAGGGGCCGCACAACACGCTCCCACACCCTGCCAAGAATCCCGACGGCGGCTTCTACTACACGCCCGCCAACGGCGGCGAGAGCCAGGCCGGGACGCTCCCCAACGGCGGCCTCAGGAGTTATGGCTCGATGACCTACGCGGGCCTGAAGAGCATGATCTTCGCCGGACTCACCGAGAGCGATCCCCGGGTCAAGGCCGCGGTGGCCTGGCTGCGGAAGCACTACACGTTCGCCGAGAACCCCGGCCTCCAGGACGCCGGCCTCTTCTACTACTTCCACACGGCCGCCAAGGCGCTCGACGTCCTCGACGAGAGCCCGTTCGTGGATGCGGAAGGCGCGAAGCACGACTGGCGGGCCGAACTCTCCGACGCGATCCTGGCCCGCCAGAGGCCAGACGGCTCGTGGGTCAACGAGAACAAGCGCTGGATGGAGGGCGACCCGAACCTCGTCACGGCCTACGCGCTGCTCGCCCTCTCGTACTGCACGCCGTAGCACGTTGGGCGTGACTGGCTCATCGCGTTCAATCCGGCTCGGTGCTGGCCGTGCCCTCTCGCCGGACGTTCGGGTTGTTGAGCGGGCGCCGGCTTCGGACTCCCCGTATCCCGTCGCCGGACGCTCGCTGCGGGCATCCTGCCCTGCGCTCGCTCGACTCCGACTGCGCTTCGCCATCCTGGCTGCGCTTGTCTGCGTACGCCGGCGACCGGGACACGGGGAGCCCGAAGCCTCCTCAACCGGAAAGGGGAGGCTCGGGGCTGCCCAGACCATCGAGCGGGCTATGGGAGCGAGCGCAGCCAGGATGGCGAAGCGAAGCGGACATGCAGAGAGCCGAGGCCGGGAGGGCCGAGGCGAGCGTCAAGCGAGCAGGTCTGGGCAGTCACGAGCCGGCGCGTGTGCGACTCACTCCTTGAGATCGAAGAGTCGCTTGAGCGCCTCGAGGAGGCCGTGGGGGGGGCCGGACCGGCTCTCGTTGCGGAGCGACGTGAGCGGCGAGTGGAGCATTTTCGCGGTGTACCGCTCGAAGGCCTGACGAATCTCGGCCCGGGTGGATTCGTCGAGCCCCGGAAGACGGCGGAACAGCCGCTCGAGTTCGGCGTCACCCGTCTCGGTCCAGCCCGCCCGCAACCGCTCGATGACCGGCGCGGTCGTCCGGTGATGGAGGTCGCCCATGAAGCGGCGGGTCTCCTCGTCCACGATCGCCACGGCAGCCGGCAGTTCCCGCTGGCGCCGCCGGCGATTGGCCTCGCAGGCGGCGCCGAGGTCGTCGATCGAATACAGCCACACCCCGGGCCGCGTGCCGATCGCCGGATCGAAGTCACGGGGCAGCGCGAGGTCGAGAACGACGAGCGGCCGGCCGCCGCGGTCCAGTTCCGCCCGGGCGAAAAGATCGGTCGTGACGACCGGTTCGCTCGCGCCGGTCGTGCTCACCACGAGGTCGGCGGCCGCGAGTTCGGTCACGAGATCCGCGAATCGGCCCGGCCGGCCGCCGAGGCGGCCCGCGAGGCGATCGGCACGGTCTGCCGTGCGGTTCACGACGACGATGTCGCTGGCTCCGGCCTCGCGCAGGTAGCGCAGGGTCTCGTGGGCCATCTTGCCCGCGCCGATCACGAGCACCCGCTTGTCGTCGAACGTCTCGAAGACGCCCCGGGCGAAGTCGGCCACCGCGACGCTCGGAATCGACAGCCGCTCCCGCCCGAGGGCCGTCTCGCTGGCCACGCGCTTCGCGGTGCGAAGTGCCGCCTGGAACATGCCGCCTGTGAGCGGGCCCGTGGTCTCGGTGCGCTGCGCGAGGGCCCACGCCTGCTTCACCTGCGAGACGATCTGTGGCTCGCCGAGCACCATGCTGTCGAGCCCGGAGGCCACGCTGAACAGGTGCCGCACGACCGCCTCGTCGCTTTCCCGGGCGAGCACGGGCGCGAGGAGGGACGCATCGATGCCGCGGCACTCCGCCAGGAACGAGACGAGTTGCTCGGCCGGCGGCGGCGTGGCCGCCTCCTCGCCCGCCGCGTAGAGCTCCACGCGATTGCAGGTCGAGAGGAGCACCGCCTCGCGGCCAGGAAAGCGGAGGCGGAACCGCTCGAGCGCCTCGGCCGCCTGCTCCGCCGAGAAGGCGAGCCGCTCCCGCAGGGGGAGCGGCACCGTGCGATGCGTGCCTCCCACGAACGCGAGTGTCATGGTGCGGCCTCGTGGGCGGTCACGGGCCCGGGAGGCACGCCGTGCCGCGTGGGGCCGAGCACACCCCACAGGATCGACCCGGTGAGCACCAGGAAGCTGACGAGCGACAGCCAGGCGATCGTGCGTGCCGCGTCGGGACGGCGGGCCAGCGACCGCGCGATGATGGCGGCGACCACGAGCCACGCCACGAGCAGGCCCATGCGGAGCACGACCGGGTCGTTCCAGGGCACCGTCTCGAGCAGCCCGCGTCGCCTGTTGACGGCATTCAGCACGAGCCCCGAGGCGAACCCGGCAGCGGCGGTCCAGGCCGCGACCTGCGCGGTCCGGCGGCTCGTCGTCGCCAGCAGTTCGAGGCTCGGCAGCCGCAGGCCCTGCACGGGCGCCCGCTTTCTCGTGAGGCGTGCGGCTTGGATCAGCCACATCAGTCCGGCGACCGCACCGCCGGCAACGGCGACACTCGCGGCGAGGTTGAACGAGCCGTGGATCACGCCCCACACCTGGGTCGCGGGGGACTGTGGAAAGGGCGCGCGGCTCGACAGTTGTGCCGCGCCGATCAGCCCGAGCACGACCGGCAGGAGGAAGAGGCCGACCTGCGTCCGCGGGTTCGCGAGCATGAGCCAGAGGTATCCGCCCGCGAGCAGCCAGGAGGCGAGGAGATACCAGTCGAATGGGCTCGAAAGAGGCACGGCCTGCTCGGTCGCCGCCCTCCAGCCGAGAAACAGCGTGTGGGCGAAGAAACCGGCCGCCGCGAACCCCAGCAGCACCGCGCCGCGCACACCGGATCGAAAAAAGGGCCGTGACGCCTCGCAGCCGAGGGCCACGAGGTAACTCGCCGCGAAGCACACGACGGATATGCCGGACAGGAAAACTGTCATCTGGATCGGCCCGACGGACCGCTGCGTGCGCTGATCATGCGGCCCGGTGCCGGCGCCGCTGACTCGGCCGGGGTGTCGAACATTCGCTGCATTGTAGTTCGATCGGTGCGTGGTGGAGTGGCGGCCCGGCGGCGTACGTTCCAGAGGTATACTGTCGGAGATGCCCGACGCCCGTGCCAGCCTCGTGACCGAGCCCGCCGCGACGGCGGCGGAAAGGCGGCGGCAGTCGCTGATGATGCGGGCCTGCCGGTGCGAGCCGGTGGAGCGGACGCCGATCTGGCTGATGCGGCAGGCCGGCCGCTATCTGCCCGAATACCGCGCGGTCCGCGAGAAGATGGGGTTCCTCGAACTCTGCAAGAACCCGCGGCTTTCGGCCGAGGTCATGATCGCGACGGTCTCCCGGCTCGGCGTGGATGCGGCGATCATCTTCAGCGACCTGCTGCCGATCCTCGAGCCGATGGGGATGGACCTCGAATTCGCGGCGGGCGAGGGGCCGATCATCCACAATCCGATCCGCTCGGCCGCCGACGTGCCGCGGCTCCGGGAACTCGACGATCTCGATCCGCTCGGCTTCGTGATGGACGTGGTTCAGGCGACCCGCGCGGGCCTCGACGACTCCATCCCCGTGATCGGCTTCGCCGGCGCTCCGTTCACGCTCGCCAGCTACTGCGTGGAGGGGGGCGGCAGCAAGGCCTGGCTGCACACGAAGTCGCTGATGTACCGCGACGAGACCGCGTGGCACGACATGATGGCCCGGCTCTCCCGGGCGGTCGGCCGCTACCTCGTGGCACAGTTCGCAGCGGGCGCGCAGATCGTGCAGCTCTTCGACAGCTGGGTCGGCTGCCTGGGACCGGACGATTATCGACGCTACGTCCTGCCCCACAGTCGGGCCGCGATCTCCGCCGCGGCCGCCCACGGTCCCGTGATCCACTTCGCCACGGGCAACCCGGCTCTCCTGCCGCTCTTGCGCGAGGCGGGTGGCACGGTGATCGGAATCGACTGGCGGATCGAACTCGCCGAGGCGTGGCGAGTCATCGGCCACGACCGGGCCGTGCAGGGCAACCTCGATCCGGCGGTGCTGCTCGCCGACCGCGACACGGTGCGGCGTCGCGCCCGCGAGATCCTCGCCCAGGCCGCGGGCCGCCCGGGCCACATCTTCAACCTCGGCCACGGCGTGCTGCCTCAGACACCGGTCGAGAACGTCCTCGACCTCGTCGCGGCCGTGAAGCACGGCTAGCTCCGGGCCCGCACGCGGAGCGAACGACCACGCCACGCGACGGGCCTCCCTCGCCAATGACCCGGCCGGCGGGGTACAACAGCGTGTTGCGCGCCGCGGACGCCTCCGGCGTCGAATCGTCGTGCGCAACCCACCACCCGAGGGTTTTCGCACCGCATGACGAGTCTCGAGAAGCGGTTGTTCCATCAGTTCGACAAGGGGGAGGTCGCGGCCGGAAGGGCCGCCGCCTCCGTGCGGATCTCGTGTCCACGCGTGGGGCAGGTGCGGGCGAGCGTGACAGACGGGAAGGGGCGGACCGACGAGGTGCTGCTCGAACTCTCCGCGGGCCGTCGGGGCGGAATGACGCTCGAGAGCCGGAGCACGAGTCCGACGGGCCGCACCGGCAGGCCGTGCGCGGCGCTCGCCGCCGCGCTGCTCGAGGTCGATCGTCGGGGCCTGTTCTCGAACCTGCATGACCACACTCCCGTCGCGCTCGAGATCGTCCCGGCGGACGATGCCGGAGAGGACGACGTGGCGGTGGCCACCGCATCCGTCCCGGCGGACGACGCAGACGACCCGGACGTCGAGCCGCAGGTTCGCGGCCTGCTCCGCGTGCATGCCCCGACGGCGACCGCCGTGGCGCGGCGTGGCTCCGCGCGGCAGCCCGCCTGGGCGGCGGACCTGGAGGAGCGCCGCCGGCTCGTGGAGCCGGCGGTCCGGGCGGAGGCGCTCGAACTCGTCGATGGACGGCGCGCGGCTGGCGCGCTCGTGTTCCTGCTCGACGTCAACGCCTCGACCGAGGCACGTGCGGCCGTGCTGGTGCCCTGCCGCATGCAGCTCGACGTCGGCGGCAACGCGACGGGCCGTCCGCAGCCGATCGTGATCGGTCCGGGCGGTGACGTCGGCTTCGAATCCCTCGACGCCGCGGAGCGGGCGACGCTCGCCACGCTCGTGGGCACCGCCGCGGTCGGAGAGACGGGCGGCGTCGAGCCGCTCGAGCAGCGGACGATCTGCAGGATCGCGGTCAGCCCGCAGGCGGCCGGCGCCCACCTCGCGATGCTCTGCGAGCAGGGGCGGCTCATCGTGCAGCCCGAGCCCCGACGAGCCCCCGACACGGTGGTCCCGCTCACGTGGGACGGTGGACGGGCCTGGGAATTCGCCCTGGTGCTCGAGCCGGAGGACGTGGCGAGCACGAAGGCCGAGACACTCGACGAGATGACCGGCGAGCCGCGGCCGGCGAAGCGGCCCGCCAAAGCCACGCTGCGTGGCATGCTCGTGCGCGGCAGCCAGCGAAAGGACCTGAAGGAGCCGCGGGCGATCCTGCGGTCGGGGCTCGTGGTGTTCGCCGACCGGATCGCGAGGCTGTCGCTGGGCGATGACGGCTGGTACGGCGCGGTGCGGTGGCTCGAGCAGTTCGAGCGGCGCGGACCGATCGACCTCGCCGGAAACCAGGCCGACGGTCTGATCGAGCGTCTCGCCACGCTCGCCGAAGTCCCTCGGATCGAACTTCCCGCCTGGACCGGATGGCGCGTCGAGTCGGGGCCGCCGCGGGCGAAACTCGTGCTCGACGACACACCGACCGTGGATGTCGACGACGGCGAACCGTCGTCCGATCAGCGGCGGCCGGGCCGGCGGCGGGCCGTCCCGCGGGTCCAGCTTGCCGGCCGGATCTGGTTCGACTACGGCGTCGTGCAGATCGCCGCCGACGACCCCGCTGGAGGTGCGGCCGATCCAGCCCGCCGCGTGTTCGTGCGCCGAGACCGGGCCGCGGAACGCGCGGCGCTCGCGACGCTGCCGCGGCACGGCGTCGTGGCCCCGCGGCGGAGCGACGACGGCGAACCGCCGGGACACCACGTGGAGATTCCCCGTGCCCGGCTCGACGCCTCGGTCGCACAGCTCGCCGCGGAGGGGTGGGCGGTCGAGGTGGCCGGCCGCCGTTATCGTCCCGCCGGCAGCGTGTCGTGGAACGTCACGAGCGGCATCGACTGGTTCGAACTGTCCGGCAGCGTCGATTTCGGCGGCGTGGTCGCCGAAATGCCCGCGCTCCTCGAGGCACTGGCCCGCGGTGAGCGGTCGGTCGCCCTGCCGGACGGCTCGGTGGGGATCCTGCCGGAGGGATTTACCGCCCAGTTCGAGCCGATGATGGCGCTCGCCGAGAAACACGACGGCCGGCTCCGCTACAGCCGCATCCAGGTGGCGCTGCTCGACGCACTGCTGGCGGGCCAGCCGCGTTCGCGCGTGGACGAGGCGTTCGAGATGATCCGCGCCGAACTGGCGAAGGGAGAGCGGCCGGAAGCCGAGCCGGAGCCCGCCGGCTTCATCGGCACCCTGCGGCACTACCAGCGCGAGGGTCTCGGCTGGCTCGTGTTCCTCGAGCGCACCGGGCTCGGAGGCTGTCTTGCCGACGACATGGGCCTCGGCAAGACGATTCAGGTGCTCGCGATGCTCGTCCGGCGGCAGACGCTCGCCCGGGAAGGCGGCCTGCCGCATCGGCCCTCCCTCGTCATCGTTCCCAAGAGCCTGATCTTCAACTGGGTCGAGGAGGCACGGAAGTTCGCGCCGGGGCTGCGGGTGCTCAACCACACCGGCAGCGGCCGCTCCGAGGGCTCGGATTCGCTCTCGGACCACGACATCATCCTGACCACCTACGGCACGCTCCGCCGGGACATCCTCAGGCACCGCGAGGCGGAATACGACTACGTCGTGCTCGACGAGGCGCAGTCGATCAAGAATGCGGCGAGCCAGGCGGCGAAGGCCTGCCGGCTGCTCAAGGCCCGGCACCGCCTGGCGCTGACGGGCACGCCGGTGGAGAACCACATCGGCGAACTGTGGAGCATCTTCGAGTTTCTCAATCCCGGCCAACTCGGCAGTGCCACGCGGTTGCGGCAGTTTCTCGCGGGCGGCCGCGGGGCGGGGGCCGCGGAGATCGTGGCCCGTGCGGTGCGGCCGTTTCTGCTGCGGCGCACCAAGGATCAGGTGCTCTCCGACCTGCCGGAGAAGACCGAGCAGACGATCTTCTGCGAACTCGGGGACGAGCAGCGGCGGGCCTATGACGAGCTGCGCGAGCACTACCGCCAGGAGCTTTCGGGCCGCATCGGGCGGATGGGCGTCGGCAGGTCACGGATCGCGGTGCTGGAGGCGCTGCTGCGGCTGCGGCAGACCGCCTGCCATCCGGGGCTCGTCGATCCGGCCCGCATTGACGAGCCGGGTGCGAAACTCGAGGTCCTGCTCGAGCAGCTCGACGAGGTGATCGCGGAGGGGCACAAGGTGCTGGTGTTCAGCCAGTTCACCAGTTTCCTCGCGATCGTGCGGCGGCAGCTCGACGCCCGCGGCGTCACCTACGAGTACCTCGACGGCAAGACGACCGACCGCCAGGCCCGCGTCGTGCGGTTCCAGGAGGATCCCGACTGCCGCCTGTTCCTCGTGAGCCTCAAGGCGGGCGGCCAGGGACTGAACCTCACCGCCGCCGACTACATCTACATCCTCGATCCATGGTGGAATCCGGCGGTCGAGGCGCAGGCCGTCGATCGCGCCCACCGGATCGGCCAGACCCGCCGCGTGTTCGCCTACCGTCTCATCGCGCGCGACACGGTCGAGGAGAAGATCCTCGCGCTGCAGGACCGCAAGCGGGAACTCGCCGACTCGATCGTGCGGGCCGACGACAGTCTGCTCGCCACCCTCTCGGCCGACGACATCGAACTGTTGCTCTCCTGACCTCTCATCGAAATCTAATGCTTCCGAGCGGTTCGCCGGCCGGGTTACATTTCCGGCATCGACGGTCGTGATCCTGGCATCGTGGAACGTGCAATGTCCAAGTCGAAGGCGCCCGAGGCGGTCCCCGGACACTCCGTGCTGGTGGTGGACGACGAGGAGGATCTGCTCGAGCTCGTCCGCTACAACCTCACGCGCGAGGGCTACCGGGTCACGTGCGTGGGCACTGGGGAGGACGCCCTCAAGGCGGCGCGCAAGCAGCCTCCGGACCTGATCGTGCTCGACCTGATGCTGCCGGCCGTCGACGGGCTCGAGGTATGTCGCCGGCTGAAGGGCGACTCGAAGACCCGCGATATCCCGATCATCATGCTCACCGCCAAGAGCGAGGAGAGCGACATGGTGGTGGGGCTCGAGCGGGGCGCCGACGACTACATCGCGAAGCCGTTCAGCCCGCGGGTGCTGTCGGCCCGGGTGAAGGCGCTCCTGCGTCGGCGGGAGAGCCAGATCCGCAGCGAACTCGACACCACGATCGACGTCCACGAACTGTCGATCCACCCGGGCCGGCACGAGGTGACGCTGGCCGGTCAGGCGCTCGACCTGACCTATACCGAGTTCGCCCTGCTGCAGTTTTTGGCGAAAAGGCCGGGCTGGGCGTACACGCGGACCCAGATCGTCGACGCGGTCAAAGGGGAGGATTATCCTGTCACCGAGCGCTCGGTGGACGTCCAGGTCGCCGGCCTGCGCAAGAAACTCGGCGAGTTCGGTACCTACATCGAAACCGTCCGAGGCGTGGGATACCGGTTCCGGGCGTGACCTCGAGGTCCGTGCGGCCCATGCCCCGAACGCGGTTCATCTGGCAGTTGTTCGCCGGCTGGTGCGGGCTCGTCGCGATCGTGCTCGGAGCCTGCTTCTGGCTGTCATCCGTGCAACTCGCGAGCCTGGCCGACGAATCGCAACTCAGGCGCATGGCGGACGCGGCTGCCGGGCTCGCCACGCTGTTCGCGCAGGGTGACGCAGGGCCGACGGTCCGGGCGACGCGGGCGGCCGCCGACGAGATCGCCCGGGTGGCCGGGGTCGGATTCGAGCTGCTCGCCCCGGACGGCACGCCGCTCGGTCCGTCCGCGGGCGACGGCGCGTCGGATCCCGTCGCCTCCCAGACGACCCAGGTCTGGCAGGAAGCCTCGGGCGCGCTGCTCGAGGAGGCACGGGCGGGGCGCGTGGCGCGGGCCAGCCGCTACGACGCCGCGACCGGCCGGCGCGTCCACGCCGTGGCGCGGGCGTTCGGGCCCGGGGTCGATCCTGCCGGCTTCGTGCGGGTGACCGCCGACACCTCGGCCGCAGACCGCGAACTGGCCGGCGTGCAACGGCGGCTCCTGGGCGGCTATCTCCTCTCCGCGCTGGCGGCGGTCGCGGCGGGCTACGGGCTGGCGCGTCGTGCCGCACGGCCCGTCCACGAAATCTCGCAGGCGGCCGTTCGGCTGGCGGCGGGGCAGTTCGACGCGCCGCTGCCGGTGCCCGAGGCGGCCGAACTCTCCGAACTCGCCTGCGCGATCGCCGGACTCCGCGAGCAGCTCGTGGAGCGGGGCCTCACGATCGGCCGTCAGGGCACGCAGCAGGAGGCGGTGCTCGGGAGCATGATCGAGGGCGTGCTGGCGATCGACGCCCGCCAGCGGATCGTGAGCATCAATCGCGGCGCCGCCCAGCTCATGGGACTCGACCCCGTCAAGGTGCTGCGTCGGCCGCTCCAGGAGGTGGTCCGCAACCCGGACCTGCGCCGGTTCGCCCTGCTGGCGATCGACTGCCGGGAGCCCGTCGAGGACGATCTCGTGATCCGCGGACCGCGTGACCGCACGATCCGCCTGCGGGGCACAGCCCTGCGCGACGTCTCCGGCGAGGGAGGGGCGGTGATCGTGCTCAACGACGTCACCGACATCCAGCGGCTGGAGAACGTGCGCCGCGATTTCGTCGCCAACGTGTCGCACGAGCTCAAGACGCCGATCGCCTCGATCAAGGGCTTCGTCGAGACGCTCCTCGACGGGGCCGCCGACGATCCGGCCGACAATCGCCGGTTTCTCACCATCGTGGCCCGGCAGGTGGAACGGCTGGAGGCGATCATCGAGGACCTGCTCGCGCTGTCGCGGATCGAGCAGAGCGAGGGGGCGGGCAACCTCCCGCTCGAGCGGGTGCACGTGCTGTCGGTGCTCACTGCCGCGGTCGCCGACTGTCAGCCGCGGGCGCGCGACCGCGCGGTGGCACTCGAGGTGACCTGCGACGGCACGATCGAGGCCGAACTGAATCCCGCACTGCTCGAGCAGGCCGTCATCAACCTCGTGGACAACGCGGTCAAGTACAGCGACGCGGGCGACACGATCCGCGTGATCGCCCTGGAGGCAGCCGCGGGGGCGGACGGGCCGCGGGTGCGCATCGCCGTGCAGGACGAGGGGTGCGGGATCGAGGCCGAGCACCTGCCGCGGCTCTTCGAGCGGTTCTATCGCGTGGACCGGGCCCGCAGCCGTCAGCTCGGCGGCACCGGGCTCGGGCTCTCGATCGTGAAGCACATCGTGCAGGCGCACGGCGGCGCGGTGTCCGTGGAGAGCACGCCGGGCGTCGGCAGCACGTTCACGATCGACCTGCCGGCCGCGGTGTCGGCCTGAGTTCCGTCCTCACGCGGGCGGCTTCCGGTCGTGGAATTGCACGATCTGCCGCCAGGCGTCCTGCGGCGTCTCGGCCCAGCTGAACAGGTCGAGGTGCTCGTCGGCGATCAAGCCCTCGTCGGCCAGTCGCTGGAAGTCGATGATCTTCGCCCAGTACTCGCGGCCGTAGAGGATGATCGGCACCGGCTGCATGCGGTGGGTCTGGCGCAGCGTCAGGGTCTCGAACATCTCGTCGAGGGTGCCGAAGCCCCCGGGAAACAGCACCACCGCCGCCGCGCGCAGGATGAAGTGGAACTTCCGCAGCGCGAAATACTTGAACTGGAAACAGAGCTCGGGCGTGATGTAGGGATTCGGCTGCTGCTCGGCCGGCAGCTTGATGTTGAGCCCGATCGACTTGCAGCCGACGTCGAACGCGCCGCGGTTGGCGGCCTCCATGATGCCCGGTCCGCCCCCGGTCACGATCACGAAGTCGCGGCGGTCGTCGCACTGGTTGTCGATCGAGACGAGCCGGGCGAACTCGCGGGCCTCGTCGTAGTAGCGGCTGCGTCCGAGGAGCCGTTCGCTCCGCGAGACTTCGCGTCGGAGCCGGCCGTCGTCGGGCGCCGCCGCGAGGGCCTGGCGGGCCTCGGCCAGCCGCTTCTCGGCCGCGTGCCGCTCGACGATCTGCGTCCCGCCGAAGACGATCACCGTCGAGGTGATGGCGTCCGCCTGGAGCGCCAATTCCGGCTTGTTGAGTTCCAGGAGCATGCGCACGCCCCGCATCTCGACCTTGTCGAGCAGCGCCCGGTCGTCCTGGGCGAGCGTGTTGCTCGGCGATCGCAGGATCGCCTCCATGTTTTCCGCCGCGAGCGCCATGTCGTCGCCGAGCAGACGGTCGGGGATGTCGCCGCAGTTGCCCTGCGGGAGAGATGTCGAATCCTTCGTCATGAATGGTCCCTCGGGGTGCGGCCCTTCACGAGAGCTCGAAATGGTCGCCGATGGCCGGGATCGTCGCCTCCCAGCCGAGCGTGGTCCGGAGGAATTCCGCCATGGCGAGGGCGGCCGGCGGCTCCCCGTGAACGAGGAACGTGCGCCGCGGTGCCGGAAGGCCGGCCAGCCAGCGGCCGAGTTCGTGCCGGTCGGCGTGGCCGGACAGCGCGTCCACGCGCCGCACGGCGGCCCGCACGGGGATGTCGCGGCCGTGAATCCGGAGCCACTGGGCGCCGTCGATCAGGCTGCGGCCGCGGGTGCCAGCCGCCTGGAAGCCCGCCACGAGCACGGTGGTCTTCGGGTCGGGAAGCCGCTGGGCGAGATGGTGCAGAATCCGGCCGCCGTTCATCATCCCGCTCGAGGCGATCACGATGCCGGGGCCATGATGCGCGTTGATGGCCTTCGACTCGGCGGCCGTCTTCGCCATCCGCACGAAGGGCGATGCGAGCGACTCGGCGACACCCGCCATCGTCGCCTCCGAAAAGTCATGCTCGGCGACGTGCCGGCTGAAGACCTCCGTCGCTTCGACGGCCATCGGCGAGTCGATCCAGATCGGGACCTCCGGCAGCCGTCCGGCCGCCATCAACGTGCGCAGCAGGTAGACGAGCTGCTGGCAGCGGCCGATCGCGAACGAGGCCACCAGCATCATGCCGCCCCTCGCGAGGGCCTCCTTCGTCGCCGCCTCGAGGTCGTCGAGCGGACGGACGGGCGGATGATCGCGATCGCCGTAGGTGCTCTCGCAGACGAGAAAGTCGCAGGCCGGGGGCGGGGCCGGATCCCGGTACAGCGGAGCATCGTAGCGGCCGACGTCGCCCGAGAACACGATCCGCCTGCCTTCGACCTCGGTCTCGATGAACGAGCTGCCGAGCATGTGGCCGGCCTCGTGGTAGCGGCAGCGGACGGCGGGGGAAGGAAGAAACCATTCCTCGCGGGGCACGGCCTTCACGAGCCGCAGCGTGCGATCCACGTCGCGCTCGTCGTACAGCGGCAGCGCCGGGCTGTGTCGCGAGTAGCCCTTGTGGTTCGCGTAGAGAGCGTCCTCCTCCTGGCACTTTGCGGAGTCGTAGAGCAGCAGGCCGAGGAGATCGGCCGTGGCCGGCGTCGCGAAAATCGGTCCCTTGAAACCCTCGCGGACCAGTCTCGGCAGCCAGCCGGAGTGGTCGATGTGGCCGTGGGTGAGAACCACCGCGTCGAGCGATTCCGCCGGCACGGGGAACCGGGCCCAGTTCCGCTCCCGGACCTGCTTCTCGCCCTGGAACAGACCGCAATCGACGAGGACCCGTTGGCGGCCCGACTCGAGCAGATGTCGCGATCCGGAAACCATTCCGGCCGCACCCAGGAATCGCAAGGTCGCCATGGAGCCCTCCTCGTCGGGTCGTTCACCAGGAGCCGCGGTCGGTCCCGCCGGTCCGCTCGGGCCTGGCCGCCGGATCACGGGTGGCGCCGGCCACCATCAACTCGCCGTCGTCGATCCGCAACGACTCGAGCCGCCACTCGGTTCCCGACGCGTTGCCGTTCGCTGGAATGTAAACCACGAGCAGCGTCCTGCCATCCAGGCGCCGCAGTTCCGTGGCGGCGCCCGCGGCCGCGAGCCGGCGGGCCAGTGCGGCGAGCACGGGCCCCACGGGGAGCGGCACCGCCCCGGCGGCGGCCGCCTCGGCCGCGAGCGCCAGTTGATTCGCGCCTCGGAGCACGACCGTGAGATCGCAGGTCACGACGGTGGAGGCGAGGCCGGAGCCGACCCGGCAGGCGACCTCGACGCGATGCGGGCGAAACCGGACTCGCGGCTCGCGCAGCCCACGCGGCAGCAGACGGGGGTGGTTCCGAGGCAGGTCGGTGGCCAGCCACGCATTGACCTCGGTGTCGGTCACGGCGGCGTCCCATCCCCCGCCCTGCCGGACCGCCGCGTGCAACGCGGCGGCTTTCGTCAGCAGCCGCGCTGCCGCCCGGTCGGCGTCGGGCCCGGGCGTGGCGGCCCGCAGCGAGGGCTCGTGCTTGAGCAGCACCACGGCCGCGATCAGGCACGCGGCGAGCCCCGTCGCCAGCCCTCCGACGAAACGCCGCCGCCGGAGGACCTGCCGCCACTCCGTGCCCGTCATCCGACGAACCGCAGGAGGCCGGGAATCGGCAACTCGGCCGCCTGCTCCACCATCACCGGCCCCAGCGCGACGTCCTCGAGTTCCTCGCGCAGCACCCGCATGCTGTCCGGCGCCTCGATCCCGATCCGGACCTTGTCGCCGCTGACACGGACCACCGTCACGACCACCGAGTCACCGACGCGGATCCGCTGGTTCTGCTTGCGGGAGAGGACGAGCATGGATGCCTCCGAAATGAATGGGAATGATCTGGGAGTGCCGCGCTGCGCGGCTGGGGAAGATGTGCCCCGTGGGAAACATCGTCCGGTCGGGCGGACTTTCTTGGGGGCTCGCGACGCGGCGCCGACTGGACACGTTGTGCGGGTGGCGCCGCTCCGCTCACTTCGCGGCGGTCACCGGCGCGGCCGTCGCCGGCTCGACGTAGGTGGCGAGATCGACGGCCTCGGCGAGCGCGACTCGCGCCTCCGCGTCTTCGATCCGGTCGCGGTCGGCGGCCAGCAGGCGAGGATGCACCTTGTGGACCGAGCGCAGCACCTGCGGCCGCACTCCGAGCAGGGCGGCGCGGGCGTCGATCTCGAGCGTGACGGAGCCGGGAATGCCCCCCGCGGCCGCGACCCGCTTGTTGAGCGCCAGCCGTGGAAAAGGAGGGAGTCCACCCGGATGGAGCAGCGCCTTGAGCAGGATCGCCGTGTCGGCGAAGCGGCGGTAGCTCTCCGCCGCGTCGGGTGACCAGGCATCGTCGCACACGATCTCGTAGCGCACGCGCGGGCCCGACAGCCGCAACGTGCTCTCGTCCCTGCCCGTCTCGGTCTCGAAGTCGGGTCCGCCAGACCAGCGCACGAGCGGGTCTTCCGACCGCCGGGCCCATGCGGCGAGCGACACGCTCAGCCGCTCGAGCCGCAAGGCATCGACCTCGGTCTTGAGGTTTCTCCCGACATCGATCACCACCACCCGTTCCCGGGCGGGGTCATGAAGCACGATCTCGCCACCCCCCGGGCCTTCGAGAAAGTCCCACACGAGGCCGTCGCGGAACAGCGCGAGGCTCCGGGCGACCGGGGTCGTGCCCTGGTCGGCGAAGACTTCGCTCTCGACGCGCATTTCCAGCGGCTCTGCGGCATGCAACTGCCCTGCGAGCAGGAGCAAGGCCAGGCCCAGAATGCGGAACGGCGGACGACACATGACCGGAACGATAGCAGCCGACCGGGGGGCCGCCCAAGGCCGAATTGGCAGGCGTTCGGCCCCTGTTTTTCCCGTCCGCCGCTGGTCAGACTTGGAGGGCCATGTTTCTCTCCGACCTGCTCGTCGTGTTCGCCGTCACCGCCGCGGTGGTGTTCGCGTTCGGTCGGGCCCGGGTGCCGAGCGTGGTGGGCCTCCTCGTTTCGGGGGTGCTCGTGGGGCCGTACGGCCTGTCGCTCGTGGCGGACCTGGAAAGCGTCAGGCTGCTCGCCGAAATCGGCGTGATCGTGCTCCTGTTCACGGTGGGGCTCGAGTTCTCCACGTCGCGATTGCTCGGCATGCTGCCGCTCATGGCACGGATCGGCCTGCCTGAAATCGCGGGCACCACGGCACTCGTCACCGCCGCCACCTGGTGGTATCTGGGCACGTTCGCGCAGGCGGTCTTCGCAGGCCTGCTCGTGGCGATGTCGAGCACGGCGATCGTGCTCAAGTCGCTGGCCGACCGCGGCGAGAGCGGCACGCCGCACGCCCGGATCGCCGTCGCCGTGCTGCTGCTGCAGGACCTGCTCGTCGTGGCCGCGATGCTCGCCGTGCCGTTGCTTGCGGACGCGGCGGGCACGTCGCCCCCGGCCGCCACGTCGGTCTCCGGCGCCGCAGCCGAGTCCGCGCCGCCGCTGTTCGCCAATCCGTTCACCGCCGTCGTGGTGGGGCTGGCCGTCGTGGCCGGTGTGTTCATGGCGGGCCGCCGGATGGTGCCGGCCATCCTGCACGAGGTCGTGCGTCAGAGAAATCGTGAACTGTTCCTGATCACCATCGTGCTCGTCTGCCTGGGCACGGCGGCGATCACCGCCCAGGTCGGTCTGTCGCTGTCCGTCGGAGCGTTCCTCGCGGGCCTGTCGTTGGCCGAAAGCGAGTACGGCCATCAGGCCTTCACGGAGGTGCTGCCGTTCCGCGACACGCTCGCCAGCCTGTTCTTCGTCTCGGTCGGAATGTTGCTCGACATCCATTTCCTCGCGGCCAACGTCGGCCTCGTGGCCGTGACGGTGATCGCGATCATCCTCGCCAAGACGCTCGTGACGGCCCTGCCGGCGGTCCTCGCGGGGTTCGCCCCGCGCACGAGCCTGCTCGCGGGGACGGCCATCGCCCAGATCGGCGAGTTCTCGTTCGTGCTCGGATCGCGCGGGGCGGAGGCCGGGCTGCTCGATGCCCGCGACTACCAGACCTTCCTCGCAGCCGCCGTGGTGACCATGGCGGCCACGCCGTTCTTCGCCGCCGGACTGCCGCTCCTGCTCGATCGGCTCGGGCGCGACGGCCGGTTCGCCGGATGGCTGCGGGAGCCACCCGCCGACGCGGGCGGCCCGGCGCTGGCCGACCATGTGATCATCGCGGGATTCGGGCTCAACGGCCGCAATCTCGCGGCCGCCCTCGGCGAGTTCGGAGTGCCGCACGTGATCCTCGAACTCAATCCCCAGACCGTGCGTGATGAACTCCGCCTCGGCCGCGACATCCGCTATGGCGACTGCACCCGGGCGCCCGTCCTGTCCCACGCCGGACTCGAGAAAGCCCGCGCCTACGTGATCGCGATCTCCGATCCTGCCAGCACGCGCCGGAGCGTCCGGGTCGCCAGGGAACTCGCTCCGACCGTCAGGATCTTCGTCCGCACCGAACACCTCGCGGAGGTGGATGAGCTCCAGACGCTCGGAGCCGACGAGGTGATTCCCGCCGAGTTCGAGACGGCGCTCGCCCTATTCGACCGGGTGCTCGGGCTGTACGCCGTGCCCGAGGACACGATCGACGCCATGGTGGACAGGATGCGGCTGGAAAACTACGGATTTCTGCGTGCGGGCCGGACTCGGCGGCGGGATGGCGGGCAGGGTTTCCCTGCCGCGTCCACCGGTGCATGATGGGGCGACGGGTGGCCGGCAGACCGCTTCCCGGTGGGAGACGGACATGATGCAACGCGTGAAGACCGTGTCGGTGGTCGTGATGCTCGCCGCGGGCGCCGCGAACGCCGCCGCGGCCGACAGCTGGCCGCAGTGGCGGGGACCGGATGGACAGGGACATTCCGCGGCCGGCGGCCTGCCCGTGACCTGGAGTGAGTCGGAGAACGTCGCGTGGAAGACGCCGCTTCCCGGCCGCGGCTGGTCCTCGCCCGTGCTCGACGAGAGCCACGTGTGGCTGACGACCGCCGTCGAAACCGTGGCCGACGAGGCCGAGAAAGCCGAGCGGCTCGCCGCCACGAAGAACAACCAGCCGGTCGAGGTCGCCCGGGCCGTGACGATGCGGGCGCTCGCGGTCGATCGGGCGTCGGGCGTGCTCGTCCACGACGTGGAACTGTTCACGGTGGAGAAGCCGCAGCCGATCCACAAGCTCAACTCGTTCGCCTCGCCGTCCCCCGTGCTCGCCGGCGGGCGGCTCTACTGCCACTTCGGCGACTACGGCACCGCCTGCCTCGACACCGCGACGGCGAAGGTCGCGTGGGTGAGCCGTGACCTCAGGCTCGATCACATGAACGGGCCGGGCAGCACGCCCGTCCTGTGGCGCGACCGCCTCGTGATCACGTGCGACGGCAGCGACGTGCAGTTCATCGCGGCCCTCGACACGGCGACCGGCGCGGTGGCCTGGAAAACACCCCGGTCGGGGCGGCTCAACGACAATCCGGACCTGAAGAAGGCCTACGGTACGCCGCTCGTGCTGCCCGTGGGCGGCCGGGACGTCGTGGTGTCTCCGGGGGCCGACTGGGTGTACGGATACGATCCCGAAACGGGGGCCGAGTTGTGGCGTGCGTCGTACGGCGTGCTCGGCTTCTCGGTCGTACCCCGTCCGGTGGCGGCGCACGGCCTGGTGTTCCTGAGCACGAGCTTCACGAAGCCCGAGGTGCTCGCGGTCCGGCCGGGCGGGGCCGGGGTCGAGCCCGAGGTCGTGTGGCGCCAGGCCCGCGGCGCCCCGAGCATGCCGTCGCCGCTCGTCGTCGGGGACGAACTCTACGTCGTGAGCGACAAGGGGATCGCGACCTGCCTCGACGCCAAGACGGGCGACGTCGTCTGGTCGGAACGCCTCGGCGGCAATTTCTCGTCGTCGCCGCTGTTCGCCGACGGCCGGATCTACGTGGGCAACCGCGACGGCGCGACGTCGGTGATCAAGCCGGGCCGGACGTTCGAGCTCGTGGCCACCAACCAGCTCGACGGGCAGATATTCGCGACCCCTGCCGCGGTCGGTCGGTCCCTCTATCTGCGGACCGACGAAGCGCTGTACCGACTCGAGCAGCGGAAGCCCTGACGTGATTCCTCGCGGCACATCGAGGCTCACGAGACGCGCGTGGTTCGGCTCCGTCGCCGCCGCCGCGGCGTTGCCCGCCCTGGCCCGCGAGACGCGCCGCCGGGGCATCGGTCTCGGCTTCGACAACTTCGCGATCCGGGCGCTGGCCCTCGATGCCCGCGGGCTCGTCGATCATGCCGCCGGCCTCGCGTGCGACTCGGTGTTCATCACCGATTTCGGGCCTTTCGAGGGGCGATTCTCCGACGCTTCGCTGGGGGAGATCCGGCGCTACGCGGCCGACCGTGGAGTGGCGATCGAACTCGGCTCGTGGAGCATCTGCCCCACGTCGAAGACCTTCAAGTCGGACTGGGGCACGGCGGAGGAGCATCTCGCCCTCGGGATCCGCATGGCCGCGGCGCTCGGCTCGAAGGCCTTTCGCACGATCCTCGGCAACCAGGCGGATCGCCTCACTCCCGGCGGCATCGAGGCCCGGATCGCCGACACCGTCGCCGTGCTGAAGTCGGCGCGCGCGCGGGCCGTCGATGCGGGAGTGAAGATCGCCGTCGAGAATCATGCCGGCGACATGCAGTCCCGCGAATTGCTCGCTCTCGTCGAGGCTGCGGGGCCCGACTTCGTCGGCGTGAACTTCGATTCGGGCAACGCCTGCTGGGCGCTCGAGGATCCGGTGGCGGCGCTCGAGCGACTCGCTCCTCACGTGCTCACGACGAGCCTCCGTGACACGATGGTGTGGGAAACGCCGACGGGCGCTACCTGTCAGTGGACCGCGATGGGGGAGGGCTGCACCGACCTCGCCGCCTTCTTCGACCTGTTCGAGAAGCGGTGCCCCGGCGTGACGGTCCACATCGAGACGATCTCGGGTTTCCCGCGGGCCTTCCCGCTGCACGAGCGTGAGTTCTGGAGGGCGTTTCCCCAGGCCCGCGCCGAGGATCTCGCCGCGTTCCTCGCCCTCGCGAAACGCGGCCGCGAGATCCCGCCGTTCAAGCCGCCGGCCGGGTCGGCGAAGCTGGAGGCCGAGCGCGAGTATCAGCAGGCGGAACTCGCCCGCAGCATCGCTTTTTGCCGCGAGTCGCTGGGTCTCGGGCTGCGATGACCCGGGCGATTCGTGGCCGTTCCAGAGAAACCCCCATGCACTGGCTCTATCTTGCGATCGCGATCGTGGCGGAGGTCGTGGGCACGAGTTTCCTGCGGGCTTCCGCGGGCTTTACGAAACCCCTGCCGAGCATCATGGTCGTGATCGGCTACGGGCTCGCCTTTTTCTTTTTGTCGCTCACGCTCGACAAGGTGCCCGTGGGCATCGCTTACGCGATCTGGAGTGGCGCCGGCGTGACGCTTATCGCGGCGATCGGCTGGCTGTTTCTCGGGCAGAAGCTCGACTTGCCGGCGATCGTCGGCATGGGGCTGATCGTGGCCGGTGTCGTCGTGCTGAACGTGTTCTCGAAGGTGGCTGCGCACTGATGGGTATGAGCAGATTGATGCGTGGGGGGGCGGGGAACCCTGCCCGTCTTCTCGAGCGCGTCAGAGTCCGAAGAGTTTTGCGCTCGCGATCGCGAGGACGGCGGCCATGAGGATCTGGATAACGCGCACGGGGAGGTGAAAAGCTCCGAGATGCGAGCCGATCGTGCCGCCGGTGATCGCTGCTGCGACCACGACCAGGCCGATGGGCGGCAACGGTCGGCCCGCGACGACCCCTCCGACGAGGCCGGCGAGCGAGTTGACGAGGATGAACGGGGCCGTGATCGCGGCCACTTCCTTGATGGGCGCCACCCGGAGGGTGAGGAGGATGGGCGTCAGGAACACACCGCCGCCGACGCCCGTCAGCCCCGACAGGAGACCGATTCCGCCGCCGACTGGAGCGAGGATGGAGGACATGGGGCGCGATGCGCGGGCGACTCCTTCGGATGTCGGTGTGGGCCACGCGTCGCGCACGAGACGGATCGCGGACACGGCGAGCACCGCGCCCACGAGTTTCTCGAAGATCTCGGTCGGCAGGCGGAGCGTCCCTCCGAGCATCGCGCACGGCACGCTCGCCAGTGCGAGCGGCCAGAAGAGATCGCCTCGGAAATGCCCCGCGCGGAGGAACTGGGCACTCGCGATGCTCGCCACGACGATGTTGAGGACCAGCGCCGTGGGGCGGATCGCCTCCGGGGCGAGGCCCAGGAGCGTCATCACCGCGATGTAGCCCGTCGCCCCGGCGTGGCCGACCGACGCATAGAGCACCGCGATCAGGCCGATCGCGATCGGGAGCGCGGCGGTCATGCCGGCTGGGTGGCGTGCTTTTTGAGCAGTTCGAACGGCACGATCTCGAGCGACTTCTCGTGCGTGGCTTCGAGGACCACCGGCGGCGCACGCCCCGCCCGCGCCGCTTCCAGCCACCGTGCCGCGCACAGGCACCACCGGTCGCCGGCGACGAGTCCCGGAAATCCCCACTGCGGCCGCGGCGTGACGAGGTCGTTTCCCGCCGCCACGGTGAATGCGAGGAAGTCGGCCGTCATCACGGCGCATACCGTGTGCACTCCCTCGTCGGCGGGCCCGGTGCGGCAGCATCCATCGCGGAAGAAGCCGGTGAGGGGGTCGTGCGAACAGGCCGCGAGCGGGCCTCCGAGCACGTTGCGCTCGGGCTTGCGGGCGGAATCCTTCGCCGAGGGAGGAATCGCGATCATGGCCGGTATGATGCCCGGTGTCTGTCCCGTGGACAATGACCCGCGATGCTGAGCCTCCAATCCGCCTCCACCGCCCGCTGGCTCGCCCAGGTCGATGTCGGCCTCGACGAGGTGCTCATCGACCACGCCCACTGCGAGAAGAAGGCGGCCGGCGTGGCGATGAACCTGCTCTTTTCCTACGTCGATCACGTGGCCCTCGCCCGCGCGATGACCGAGATCGTGAACGAGGAACTCGAGCACTTTCGCCTCGTGCTCGACCTCCTCGAACGCCGCGGCATTCCCTTCCGGAAACTCTCGCCGAGCAGCTACGGCCAGCGGCTCCACGAACTCATCCGCAAGGACGAGCCGGGGCGGGCGGTCGATCGTCTGCTCGTGGCGGGCCTCATCGAGGCGCGGAGCTGCGAACGCTTCTCGTTGCTCGCCGATCACGTGTCCGACCCGGACCTGCGCGACTTCTACCGCAGCCTCTTCGAATCGGAGGCCCGCCATCACTCGACCTACGTGAGGCTCGCCAGCGACTTCCAGCCGGAGCACACGGTGCGCCAGAGGCTGCATGAATTGTCGGCCCGGGAGTCCGAGATCATCGAGATCGGCGACCCGGTCCCGCGGATGCACAGCTAGCAGGCTGTGGACCAAGCCTGCCTCCGCACGATGCGGCGACCGACTGCAAAACGGCCATGGATGGCTTTTTCCGCGGACAACTCGATGCGAACGCCGCGGCCCGCTGGTCGCGGTACGATGGACGCATGACCGCTTCTCCTTCGCCTCACAGGCGGGAATTTCCCCGCAACGAATCGATCGCCGTGGGGGCGATCCTCGCGCTCGCCGCATGGGCGTTGATCACCTGGTCAGGCCACGGTGGCGATCCGGTTGCGCTCGGGCCGCTTGATCCGGGCCGCTGGTTTCCGGGCCGCAGCCTCACGCTCGCCGACCTGCCGCTGGTGGCGATGCTCGTGCTCGGCGGAGTGCCGCTCGTGTGGGAGCTGCTCACGAAGCTCGCGCAGGGCACGTTCGGTTCCGACCTGCTCGCAGGACTCTCGATCGTGACGAGCGTCGTTCTGGGCGAATACCTCGCGGGGGTCCTCGTCGTGCTCATGCTCTCCGGGGGCGAGGCGCTCGAGAGTCGGGCGGTGAGCCGGGCCGGCGACGTGCTCAACGCGCTCGCTCGACGCATGCCGACGCTCGCGCACCGCAAGACCGACGTGGGGTTCACCGACGTCGCCCTGTCCGAAGTGGCCGTCGGCGACGTGCTCGTCGTGCTGCCCCACGAGATCTGCCCCGTGGACGGCACGGTGGCCGCGGGCCGGGGCTCGATGGACGAGAGCTATCTGACCGGCGAGCCCTACCGGATGGCGAAGGCCCCCGGCTCGGCCGTGCTCTCCGGGGCGATCAACGGGCAGGCGGCGCTCGAGGTCCGCACCGACCGGGTGGCCGGTGACAGCCGCTACGCCAAGATCATGGAGGTGCTGAGGACGAGCGAGGAGCGTCGGCCGCCCCTGCGCCGATTGGCCGACACCCTCGGGGCGTTCTACACGCCGCTGGCCGTCGCGATCGCGGCGGCGGCGTGGTGGATGAGCGGCGAGGCGACGCGGTTCCTCGCGGTGCTCGTGGTGGCCACCCCCTGCCCGCTGCTGATCGCGATCCCCGTGGCGATCATCGGCGCCGTCTCGCTGGCGGCCAAGCAGGGGATCGTGATCCGCGACCCGTCGATCCTCGAGCGGCTCGACTCCTGCCGGACCGCCATCTTCGACAAGACCGGGACGCTCACCTACGGCACCCCGAAGCTCACGGACGTGACGACGTTCGCCGGCTGGACGGAGTCCGACCTGCTCGCATTCGCCGCGAGCCTCGAGACGTACTCCAAGCATCCGCTCGCGGCGGCCGTGGTCGAGTCGGCCGCGGAACGGTCGGTGCGCCTGCTCGAAGTCGAAGCGCTCGCGGAGAGCCCCGGGCAGGGGCTCTCGGGCCGCGTGAAACGGCTGAACGGGACGGCCGACACGCATTCGGTCGTGATCACGAGCCGGCAGAAACTGGCGGGCGTGGATCCTGCCGGCCCTGGGCAGTTGCCGGCCCAGGCCGGAGGCCTCGAGTGCGTCGTCGTGGTGGATGGCCGGACGGCGGGCCTGCTGCGGTTTCGCGACACGCCCCGCGCGGATGGGGCCACGTTCGTGAGCCACCTCCGCCCGGCGCATGGCCTCTCGCGGGTGATGCTCGTTTCCGGCGACCGGGAGAGCGAAGTCCGCTGGCTCGCCGATCTCGTGGGCATCAAGGAGGTGCATGCCGGGATTCAACCGGAGGGCAAACTGGCGATCGTGGAGCAGGCGACGAGGGAGGCCCCGACGCTGTTCGTCGGCGACGGCATCAACGACGCGCCGGCCCTCGCAGCCGCCACCGTGGGCATCGCCATGGGCACCGCCAGCGACGTCACGAGCGAGGCCGCGGGGGCCGTGGTGATGGACTCGGCGCTCGAGCGCGTGGACGAACTGCTCCACATCGGTCGGCGCATGCGATCGATCGCCATGCAGAGCGCAGTCGGGGGGATGGTGGCGAGCCTCGTGGGCATGGGTTTCGCCGCGGCCGGGTTCCTGCCGCCCGCGGCGGGAGCGCTCTTCCAGGAGGCGATCGACGTCGTCGCCGTCCTGAACGCGCTCCGGATGACGTGGCATACCGGTCCGCTGTCCGACTACGGCGGCTGATCGAACGGCTCCTTTCGGGAGGGATCGCAGTGACGAACCGCCTGGTCGTGGCGTGCGCGGTGATCTCGGGCTGCGCGGCATGGCCGGCGGCGGCCGGCGACGCGAAGCGCCCCAACATCCTCTGGATCTCCGCGGAGGATCTCTCGGCCGGCACGCTCGGCTGCTACGGCGGCCCGGCTCGGACGCCGCGGCTCGACGCCCTCGCCGCCTGCGGCCTGCGGTTCGAGGCTGCCTTCGCGGCCGCGCCGGTCTGTGCGCCGTCGCGCAGCGCGATCATCACCGGCGTGATGCCCACCACGCTCGGCAGCCTGCCGATGCGATGCAGGGCGACACCGCCGCCGCACGTGGTCGGATTCCCCCACTTGCTGCGCGCGGCGGGCTACTACTGCACCAACAACGCGAAGACCGACTACAACTTCGCGAAATCGTTCGCCGCCGGCTGGCACGAGTCGGGCGGCAAGGCCCACTGGCGGAATCGGCCGGAACGCGGGCAGCCGTTCTTCGCCGTCTTCAACCTCACCGTCACGCACGAAAGCGGGCTCTTCGGAGACACCCCGGCCCGCGTGCGCGAGAGCCTTCCTGAGACGCAGCGATGCGACCCGGCCTCGGTCCGCGTCCCCCGCTGGTATCCCGACACGCCGGTCATCCGGGCGGCCCTCGCCGCCCGGCTCGATCTGGCCGCGGCGCTCGACCGGGACGTCGGCGCGATCCTCGACGAGCTGGCGGTCGACGGCCTCGCCGACGAGACGATCGTGGTGTTCTGGGGCGACCATGGCGAGGGCATTCCGCACGGCAAGCGTTCGCTCACCGAGCACGGGCTGCGGGTGCCGCTCCTCGTGCACGTGCCCGAGCGGTTCGCCGCCGCCGCGCCGCTGCCTGGCGGGCTTCCACCGCGGGGCGTCGCGGCGGGTCTCGTGTCACTCATGGACCTCGGTCCCACGATGCTCGACCTGGCCGGGGTGCCGATCCCGGACTGGATGGAGGGGCGAAGCATCCTGGGGCCCCACGCGGCGCGGCGCGATGTCGTGATCGGCGTGCGCGACCGGATGGACGGTGCTCCCGGATTCGGCCGCACGGTGCGCGACGGCAGGTTTCGGTACATCCGCCACTTTCTGCCGTGGATTCCCGGCGACGATCAGCCCGACTACGCCGTACGGGTGCCGATCATGGGCGAACTGCGGTCGGCCCGCGCCGCCGGCACGCTGCCTCGGGAGGCGGACTGGTTCGCGCGCACGAGCCGCCCGGTCGAGGAACTCTTCGACGTCCAGGCCGATCCGGAGGAGTGCGCCGATCTGGCGTCTGCCGCGGGCCATGCGCCGGACCTCGCCCGGCTGCGGGAGGCGCTCCGGGACTGGATGCGTCGGACGCGCGACACCGGCGTGCTGCCCGAGCCGATGCTCCGACGGGAGGCCCGGGCGGCCGGGAGCGAGTGGGCGGTCTTCCACCCGGCCGGCGACGACGCCGCCGCGGCGCGGCGGTACGACGCGATCCTCGCAGCCGCCTGGAACGTGGCCGAAGGGTTGCCACTCGGGCATCATGCGGAGTCGGCGACGGATCCCGAGGCGGCGGTCCGCTACTGGGCCGTGAGCGGAACCGCCTGGTCGGCACTGCGCCAGGCCGGCGGCGCCGATCAGGCCGCGGCGGTCGCCGCGATCGCACCCCGGCTCGCAGACGCCGATCCGGTGGTGAGGATCAACGCCGCCCGCTGGATGTGCCGGCTCGGTCCGGTGGCGGATGACGGCCCCGCGCTCGACGTGCTGGGCGCCGGCATGGCGTCGAGCGATCCCGACATCCGGCTCGCGGCGCTCGTGTCGCTCGCCGAGATCGGCACCCGCGGCCGAGCGTTGTGGGAAGCCGCCGCAGGCCTCGCTCTCGGCCCCGACGAGGAGTACGCGCGGCGCACCGTCGAGAGCATCCGGACCCGCCTGCGACAGCCGGATTGATCCGGCCGGAGGTTCACGCGGTCTGCGACCGGTCGCCGCCGAGCGCGATCCGCGCCACGGCGCTCCCCGCCCACACCGCCACGACCGCCGCCACCGCGACGGCCGCCTCGACCTGCCGGCTCCGGCTCCGCCCGGTGGCGCACCACGTGGCGAAGTGCTCGCAGTTGGCGGCGAGGGGACAGTAGCCCTCCTCGCCCACGGCAGCCAGGGCGCGCCCCGCGATCTCCTCGGGCGGATGCGCCGCGGGGGGATCGGATACGAGACTCACTTCACCTCCGGCGGCGAACTCGGCGATCGTCGTCCGCTCGATCCGCCCGCCGCTGAACGGCCGCCGAAAGTCGTCGGGCCGCGCGTGCACCACCGTGCCGTCGCCGAGGTCGATGCCGAGATGACGATACCGGACGAGTGATCCGAGAAACCGCCGCTCGACGCTGATCCTGTCGCCTCGCGCCATCCGGGATGCTCCTGCCGTCCGGGCTGTTCCACCCGATTCTACGCGGTGTCACCGGCGGTGGTTCGCCGCCGTCGACCGCCGTACGAACGTGCCGCGATTGTGAAAATTCGGTTCGTTTTGCCCGCTGCCTTGTTTCGGCCTGCCCGCAGCCCTACTTTCAAGCGAGATCGTCAGGACGCGGAGCAGGGGTATCGGCATGGAATTTCTCGAGGCGGTGGGCCAGCTCGGAACGGGCCAGATGGTGCTGCTCGCCGTCGCCCTCCTGATCGCGTTCGGGTTCGAGTGCATCAACGGGTTCCACGACACCGCCAACGCGGTGGCGACGGTGATCTACACGAAGTCGCTCAAGCCGACTCCGGCGGTGGTCTGGTCGGGGCTCTGGAACTTCATCGGGGTGCACGCCGGCGGGATCGGCGTGGCGTTCAGCATCGTCCACCTGCTGCCGGTGGATCTGCTCGTGAACATCAAGACGGGCCGTGGCCTGGCGATGGTGCTCTCGCTCCTCGGCGCGGCGATCATCTGGAACTTCGCGACCTGGTACCGCGGGCTGCCTGCCTCCAGTTCGCATTCGCTCATCGGCTCGATCATGGGCGTCGGCATGATGAACGCCTGGCTGGAGCAGGGCTCGATCTTCAAGGGAATCAACTGGCACAAGGCCTCCGAGGTGGGCGTGGCGCTCCTGATCTCGCCCGTGATCGGCTTCGGTCTGGCGGCGTTGCTGCTCGTGATCTCGCGCAAGCTGATCCCCGCCCGCGAGTTGTACGAGCCGCCGCACGGCGACCGACCGCCGCCGTGGTGGATCCGGGCCCTGCTCATCGGCACCTGCACCGGCGTGAGTTTCGCCCACGGGTCGAACGACGGCCAGAAGGGCATGGGGCTGATCATGCTCGTGCTCATCGGGATCGTGCCCGCAGCCTACGCGCTCAACATGGGGACGTCGGCGGACCAGATCACCGCGACCGCGGAGGCCGCCCGGCGGCTCGAGAAGGAGCTTTCCGAGCCCCAGTTGGCGCTGATGATGAACGCCCTCAAGGATCGGCACGTGGCGGAACGCCGCGTCGAGAGCATCGGTCGTCGCGATGGGGTGGCGGCGGCGGCCGTGCTCGAGTCGGAGATGATCGACAACGTTCTCGACCCGTTCCCGGCGAACGACGTCGTGCTCGCCACGCTCGATCCCCTCCCGCTCTGCAAGGAGGTGCTCGCGAGCCTCGACGGCCGGTCGAGTTTCGCCGACCTGCACGCCGACGATCGCTGGAAGCTGCGCACGCAGCTGGTGGAGCTCGGCGCGTCGGTCCGGACGCTGTTGCGGCAGTTCGGCGACAACCTCGCGGAGGATCGCCGCAAGGTGCTGAAGAGCCTCGCCGGACAGCTGGCCAAGCCGGTCGAGTACGTGCCGGAATGGGTGGTGATGGGCGTCGCGCTCTGCCTCGGTCTGGGCACGATGTTCGGCTGGGAACGGATCGTGGTCACGGTCGGTGAAAAGATCGGCAAGACGCACCTCACCTACGCGCAGGGCGGTGCGGCGGAACTCGTGGCCGCCTCAACGATCGCGATGGCCGATTCGCTCGGGATGCCGGTGAGCACGACACACGTGCTTTCGAGCGGTGTCGCCGGCACGATGTGGGCCAACAAGTCGGGCATCCAGCCGGAGACGGTCCGCGAGATCGCCCTGGCCTGGATTCTCACGCTCCCGGTGGCGATGGCCCTGTCCGGCGGTCTCTACTGGATCGCGACGTTCTTCACGGGCTAGCGTTCGGCGGGGCGTGCACCGCGCCGGACCGTTTGACCGCCGCCCGCACCCGATTTAGCGTTGCGGGAGAAGTCTCGACCGTTCGAACCGCAGGAATACGCATGCCCTTTCGCCGCCTGTTGTGTGCGCTCGCCACCGTCATGTCCCTCCGCCTGGAAGCCGCGGAGCCGACGACCTACACCGTCAAGCCCGTTCCGTTCCGGCTGGAGGCGAAACTCGAGGGCACGTTCGAGCCGCCGCAGATCGCCGAGATCCGGCCCGACATGCGGCGCTGGACCCAGCTGGTGGTGGAGGAAGCCGTGCCGCACGGCACGCGTGTCGGCAAGGGCGACGTGCTCGTCCGGCTCGACACCGAGAAGCTCGACGAGACGATCCGGGATCTCGAGATCGCGGGCAGACTGAGCGCGGTGGCTCTCGGGCTGCAGGAACGGGAACTGGCCATTCTCGAGAAGGCGACGCCGTTGCAGTTGGAGGTCGCGGCCCGGCTGCGGCGCGTGGTGCGCGAGGATGTGGAACGCTACGCGGCGAAGGAGGCCGACCTGGCCGTCGCAGCCAACGACAAGCAGCTCGAGGCGGCGGAGTTTTCCCTCGCGAACGCCGAGGAGGAGCTGGCGCAGCTCGAAAAGATGTACGAGCAGGATGATTTGACGGAGGAAACGGAGGAGATCGTGCTCAAGCGGGCACGGTTCGAGGCCGAGATGGCCCGATTCGGCGCGGCCCTGACCCGCGACCGGCACGACCGCATGACGGCCTTCGATCTTCCCCGGCGGCGCGAGTTTCTCGCGAACCTCGACCGCGCATCGGAACTCGACTTCGAGCAAACACAGGGCGGCCTGCCGGTGGCCCTGGAGAAACAGCGGCTCGAGTTGGAGAAGGCGCGGAACGACCAGCGCAAGGCCGCCGAGGGGCTCGCCGAACTGAAAGCCGAGCGCGAACGGATGCCGATGCGCGCGCCGCTCGACGGCATCGTGTACTACGGCAAGTGGCGGCTGGGAAAGTGGACCGATGCCGACACGGCAGCCGGCCGGCTCCGACCGGGCGGCCAACTCGACGCCCGCGACACGATCATGACGGTGATCGGGCCCGGCAGGCTGTCGCTGCGTGCCGGCGTGCCGGAGAAGGATCTGGCACGCGTCTCCGCCGGGCACTTCGCAAAGGTGGTGCCGAAGGCTTTTCCCGAGGTGCGGCTCATGGCGCGGGTGCGCGGGGTGTCGCCGGTGCCGGTCGCCGCCGGACGGTTCGATGCGATTCTCGACCTCGCCGAGGAGCATCCCCGGCTCGCTGCCGGGATGGAGGCCGAGGTGCGCGTGATCGCCGAGAGCCGGCCGGACGCGGTCGCCGTGCCGAGGAAGGCGGTGTTCAGCGAACCGCTCGACGACGACGCCCGATTCGTCTACATCGCGGGTGGGGAGGGGCAGGAGCCGCGCAAGCGGTCGGTGGCGGCCGGCCGGGCGAACGACGAACTCGTCGAGATCACGGCGGGCCTCGCGTTCGGCGAGGAGATCCTGCTCGAGAAACCGAAGCCGGACGCGGGGAAGGCCGAGTCCAGGCCGAAGGCCGAGGCGAAGCCCGCCGAGACCACGACGGGTGACGCCAAGCAGGCGGAGAAGCCCTCCGCCGGGCCGGCGACCACCAAACAATGACGACCTCGATGGCGATCCGCGGCCTCGGCATTCTGCTGTGCGGCGGCCTGTGCCCGTTCCTGGCGCTCGCCGCGGCAGCGGAGGAACCGCCGGCCGGGGGTGCCGGACGGTTCGCCGCCGCCGAAGCGGGGCCGAAGGCTGAGCCGGCGGAGCCCGTGACGGCTCGGGAACTCGATGCGTCGATCGGCCGGGGAGTCGCGTTCCTGCTCGGGTGCCAACGCCCCGATGGATCGTGGGGGTCGGCGGACAACACGAAGGGCGGCGTCGACATCTACGCGCCGCCGCCCGGAGCACATCACGCGTTCCGGGCCGCGGTGACGGCCCTCGCGGTCTCCGCCCTCGTCGAGTCGGGCTGGTCAGACGCGGACGTCGCCGCGGCGATCGACCGGGGACGGGCGTGGCTGCTCGATCATCTGCCCGACCTCAGGCGGGCGACGCCCGACGCGCTCTACAACGTGTGGGGGCATGCCTACGGCATCGAGTCGCTCGCGCTGCTCCACCGCCGTGCGGCGGGCGACGACGCGGTGCAGAGGCGGATCGAGGAGTGCATCGCGGGGCAGGTCGAACTGCTCGAGCGGTACGAGTCGGTCGATGGCGGTTGGGGTTACTACGACTTCAGGATCGGCAGCCGCAAACCGGCGGCCAGTCCCACCACCTTCACCACGGCCACCGTGCTTCTGGCCCTCGCCGACGCCCGCGACCTCGGCGTCGACGTGCCGCAGAAGCTCTTCGATCGCGGCCTGGCCTCGATCCATCGGCAGACCAAGCCGGACCGCAGTTCGATCTACGGCGAATACCTGAAGTATCGGCCGGAACACCCGGTGAACCTGCCGGGCGGCAGCCTCGGCCGGACGCAGGCCTGCAACGCCGCGCTCCGCCGCCTCGGAGACCCGACGCTCACCGACGCCGCCATCCGCGCCTGGCTGGAGCGGATCGTGGCCCGCAACGGGTGGCTCGACCTCGGCCGCAAGAAGCCGATCCCTCACGAGTCGTGGTTCTCGGTGGCTGGGTATTTCTTCTTCTACGGGCACTACTACGCGGCGTTGTGCGTCGAAACGCTCCCCCTCGCGGACAGGCCGGTGATCCAGGATCAGCTGGCCCGCATCATCATGGCGATCCAGGAGCCGAACGGCTGCTGGTGGGACTATCCCTTCTACGATTACCACACGCAGTACGGCACGGCGTTCGCCGTGCGTACGCTCGTGCGGTGCCGCCACGGCGACTGACTCATCGCCGGCTCACGCGGGGCTGATAGACTCTGCCGCAGCCATGAATCACAGCCTCGATCCCACCGCCGAGCGGGCGCTCGCCATCAACCTCGACGGCTCCATCTACGGTACGTTCGCCGAGATCGGGGCCGGGCAGGAGGTGGCCCGCTGGTTCTTCTCGGTGGGAGGTGCGGCCGGGACCGTCGCCAAGACGATGTCGGCCTACGACATGACCGTCAGCGACGCCATCTACGGCAAGGCGGCACGGTATGTGTCGCGGGAACGCGTCGAGGAGATGCTCGATCACGAGTTCGCGCTCCTGCGTGAGAGGCTCGATGCGGCCCGTGGTGAGCGGACCCGCTTTTTCGCGTTCGCCGACACGGCGGCGGCTCGGTCGTATGCGGGGGGCAACGAGTGCCATGCCTGGCTCGGCGTGCGTTTCCAGCATGCGTTCCGTGCCGCGCCGAGCGACGTCATCGTCCACTGTCGTCTGCTCGACCCCACGAACGCCAGGCAACAGGAGGCGCTCGGGCGGCTCGGGGTGAACATGCTCCATGCCGTTTTCAACCGCTTTCGCGAGCCGAAGAAGCTCGTCGAAGCGCTGCTCGACGACATCGGTCGCGAGCGGCTGGAGATCGACTGGATCGCCGTCCGCGGGCCGGCGTTTCCGGGCGTGGACAACCGCCTCCTCGCACTGCACCTCGTGCGCGTCGGCTTCACGCCGGCGATCCTGTTCGACGCTTCGGGAACGCCGGTGCTCGCGTCGGAGGCCCTGCGGCATTCGAGCGTGCTCGTGGAGCGTGGTCGGTTCGCCCCCGTGACCCGGCTCAATCTCGAGATGATGGCTGCCGCACGGCAGGCGTTCGCGGACGGCGACGGCGGTGATGCACGCGGGACACCTGAGCCCCATGACATCCACGACGTCCATGACATCCATGAGGTCATGGAGATCACGATGAACAACCTCCGCGATCGGGGCCAGGCGGAAGACGCCGACTTCCTCGCCCGCGTCGATCTTCTGTCGGCGGTGGGGAAGATGGTGCTCGTGACCGACATCGGGGCCTTCCACGCCCTCGGCGAGTACCTCGCGGCACGCCACGTCGAACGGATCGGTCTCGTGCTCGGAGTGCCCCTGCTCCGGGAACTGTTCAACGACGCCCACTACAGGCAGCTCCCCGGCGGCATCCTCGAGGCCTTCGGCAGGCTGTTCACGAAGTCGGTGCGGCTCTACGTCCAGCCCACCCGCGACGTGATCGACGGCCGCGTCGTCTCCGCGGAGACGCTCCAGGTCGCCCCGCACCATGCCCATCTCCTCGAGCACCTGCGTACCAACGGCCTCGTCCGCCCCCTTCCCTGCGATCCGGAAAAGCTCCGCACCTATTCCAGCGACGAGGTGCGGAGCCGCATCTGCTCGGGCGACCCGTCGTGGCGGGACCTCGTCGCCCCCGAGGTCGCAGCCCTCATCGACCGCCACGGCTACTTCGTCAAGTGCTGAGGGGACGGGCCGCGTGCGGCCGGCCTACATCAGAATGCTGGCGATGGCGGCGGAGAGGAAATTGGCGAGCGTGGCCACGACGAGCACCTTCACGCCGAGCTGGGCGAGCTCCGCCCGGCGGTCCGGAATGAGCGCCCCGATGCCCCCGAGCTGGATGCCGATGCTCGAGATGTTGGCGAATCCGCAGAGGGCGATCGTGGCGAGCGAGTAGGATCGCGGATCGAGTGCGGGTTTCATCCGGCCGAGGTCGCCGTAGGCCACCAGTTCGTTGAGCACCGTGCGGGTTCCGAGCACGCCGCCGACGGCGCGGCAGTCGCGTCCCGGCACGCCGAGGAGCCAGGCGAGGGGCTCGAGCACCGTGCCGAGAACGCCCTGGAGCGACAGCTCGGGCCGGCCGAGGAGGCTGCCGAGCCATCCCAGGGCGAGGTTCACGAGGGCCACGAGGGCCGTGAACGAGATCAGCATCGCCGCCACGTTCGCCGCGAGCATGAGCCCCTCGCGGGTGCCGCGGGCGGCGGCGTCGAGGACGTTGTCGTCGATCCGTTCGTCGGCGACCTGCACCGTGCCGAGGGTCTCCGGCGTACCGTTCTCGGGAACGGCGATCTTCGTGAGGTAGATCGTCGCCGGGAAGCTCATCAGGATCGCCGTGAGCAGGTCACGGGAGCTGCATCCCGTCGCGAGGTAGGCCCCGAGGATGCCCCCCGAGACGAGTCCCATGCCGCTCACCATGACGACGGCCAGCTCAGAACGCGTGAGTCGGGCGAGATAGGGGCGGATGACCAGCGGCGCCTCGGTCTGCCCGAGGAAGATCGAGGCGGCCGCGTTGAGCGTCTCCGCGCCGCTCGAGCCGAGCACGCGGGCGGTGACCCACGCGAACAGGCGGACGACGAGCTGCATGAGACCCAGATGGTAGAGCACGGCGAACAGCGCCGCCGCGAACACGATCGTGGGCAGGACTCGGAAGGCGAACACGAACCCGGCGGGTCCCGACGGATCGACGAGACGCTCGCCGAAGACGAAGCGGGCACCCTGCTCCGCACAGGCGAGCACCGTCTCCACCCAGCGGCCTGCGGCGTCGAGCGCGACGCGTCCGGCCTCGAACCGCAGGAGCAGGAACCCCAGGACCGTCTGCATGAGGAGGCCGCCGATCACCATGCGCGCGGAGATCGCCCGACGGTTCTCCGAGAGCGCGTACGTGACGGCGAGAATGCCGATCACGCCGAGCAGGCCGCGGAAGCGTTCGAGTCCGTCCATCGTTGTTCCCGAGGGTTCCTGTGGGAGGATGCGGGCCGGGTGGGGCTAGGCCAGTCGATCGAGGACGATCGGCCGCGGCAGAGGCGGCTCCGGACCGATTTCGCAGGCTTTGCCCACGAGGTCGATCGCCGCGGGCACGTCGGCCTCGTGGCCGGTATTGAAATGGAGCTCCGCGACGACGTCCCCGGCCGCCACCGCGTCGCCGAGCGAGTGCCGCAGGACGATGCCGGCGGAGGGATCGATCCGGGAATCGACCGTCCGCCGGCCTGCGCCGAGGAGCATCGAGGCCTGGCCGATGGCGAAGGCCCGCAACCCGGTCAGGAAGCCTGTCCGCGCGGCCCGCACCTCCACCACCTCGCCGGCCCGCGGGAGCACGCGGTCCGGATCGTCACACACGCGGGGATTCCCCCCCTGTGCCGCGACCACGCGGCGAAACATCTCGAGCGCCGAGCCGTCGGCAAGCGTCTGGCGTCCACGATCGCGGGCGGCGTCGAGGTCGGGAGCGGCGCGGCCGAGGAGCAGCATCTCGGCGGCGAGATCGAGTGACAGATCGGTAAGGTCCGCCGGTCCCGTGCCCCGCAGGCAGGCGATCGCTTCCTTGACCTCCAGCGCGTTGCCCACCGACCGGCCGAGCGGTTCGTCCATCCGGGTGAGCAGGGCCTGCACCGGCTTGCCGAGCGAGCGGCCGATCGTGGCCATGCTCTCGGCCAGCGCGCGGGCGTCGCGCTCCCGCGACATGAACGCGCCGTCGCCGCACTTCACGTCGAGGACGAGGGCGTCGATGCCTTCGGCGAGTTTCTTCGACAGGATCGACGCCGTGATCAGCGGGATCGACTCGACGGTGGCGGTGGCATCGCGAAGCGCGTAGAGCACGCGGTCGGCCGGCGCGATCTCCGCGGTCTGGCCGGCGAGCACGAGGCCGCACTCGCGGGCGATCCGGCGGTAGGCGGCGAGGTCGAGGTCGGTGCGGAAGCCGGCGATGCTCTCGAGCTTGTCGAGGGTGCCGCCGGTGTGCCCCAGGCCCCGGCCCGAGACCATCGGCACGGTCACGCCGCAGGCCGCGACGACGGGGGCGAGGATGAGGCTCGTCTTGTCACCGACGCCCCCGGTGGAATGCTTGTCCACCTTCGGTCCCGGGATGTCGGCGAGATCGACGACGGTGCCGGAGTGGAGCATCGCATCCACGAGTGCGGCCGTCTCGTCGGCCGTCATTCCGCGCCACACGATCGCCATCAGCAGGGCGGACCATTGGTAGTCGGGCACGGCGCCCGACGCGATGCCCGCGACCAGAAACCGGACCTCGTCCGGAGCGAGCGCGTTACCGTCGCGTTTTTTGCGAATGAGATCGACGGCCCGCATCGGCGACACTCCGCGGATGGAAGAGGCTAGGGCCTTGCGGGCGGGGTGGCGAACTGGCGGTCGCCGGCGTCGCCGAGCCCCGGAACGATGAATCCGACGTCGTTGAGGCCGTCGTCGAGGGCTGCGACGTGGATCGCCACGCCGGGCATGTCGCGTTCGAGCGTGGCGATCCCCTGCGGCGACGCGATGAGAGCCAGAAACACGATCCGCGGAATGCCGGCGTCGTGCAGGATTTTGCAGGTCCGCACGGCCGAGCCGCCCGTCGCGAGCATCGGATCGACCACGAGGGCCAACGTCGCGCCGCAGTTGATCGGCACGTTGTTGTAGTACTCCCGGGGCTGGAGCGTGTGCTCGTCTCGGGAGAGGCCGATGTGCCAGACCTCGGCGTCGGGAATGATCTCCAGCAGACCGTCGGCCATCCCGAGCCCGGCCCTCAGGATCGGCACGATCGCGATCCGGTCGGCGAGGCGGCGGCCACGGGCCTCAGCCAGGGGCGTGGGCTGCACGACGCCGACCGTGGGGAGCGCGGCGGTCGCCTCGTAGGCGAGCAGCCGGGTCACCTGCCGGACGACACGGCGGAACGCCGGTGGTTCGGTGGCGGGGTCGCGGAGCGCGAGCACGTGGTGGGCGACGAGCGGGTGCGTTGACACGTGGAGGCTCGCCATGGCCCGTTCCTCGCCGGCCCCTTGAATGGATCCGGCACAGAGCATATCTCTTGCGGACCGCTTGTCGAACCAGTCCGCCGGAGTCTCGGGCCGATGGCGCATCCTTCCGACGACGAGATGCTCGCGGCGGCCCGGCGGGCGGCAGAGCACGCCTATGCCCCCTACTCCGGCTGGCACGTGGGGGCGGCCACGGTGTTCACCGAGACTCCCGGGCTTCACGTCGGCGCGAACGTGGAGAACGGGTCCTACGGCCTCACCATCTGCGCCGAGCGGACGGCGATATTCGCGGGCGTGGTGGCGGGGGGCCGGCGGCTGATCCGCGTGTCGCTCACCTGCCGGGGCCGCGATGGTGCGACGATCGCGAAGATCGCCCCCTGCGGCGCCTGCCTGCAGGTGATCGCCGAGTTCGGCGGGCCCGACACGGCGATCCTGATCGACGGCCGGGGAACGTTCAGCCTGGCCGATTTCCTCCCACGGCCGTTCGAGTTCCGCTGAGCGCGATCACTCCGCCCGCAGTCGCTGGCGGAAGTATTTGTAGCCGGGCACGAAGAAGCACGCGGCGCTCACGAGGCCGAAGATCACGTGCTGGTAACGGGGCACGACGCACATCAGGAGCGACGTGGCGAAGAGCACGGCCGCCTGGATGTAGAACACGCCGGAGAGGATGCCCGCCTTGGCGAAGAACACCGTTCCCGCGAGCAGGGCGAGCACGGGTGAGAGGGTGAGCACGTCGAGGTGGAGGAGGTCCTCGACCCAGAACAGCATCACGCTCGCGATCACGCTTCCGCCCCACACGTGGGCGATCTGCCGCTCGACGGCCGTCACCGGGCCAGTGCGGTGCCGGAGGGCCCAAAAGATCGGGGCCCAGAGCGCGAGTCCACCTCCCCACAGGGCCGTGTAGGGCCAGCGGCTCGTGACGCCCTGCCAGGCGAGCACGTCTGTCGTGACGGAGAGGGCGAGGATCACGACCGAGTGCCACATCCAGAGCAGGCCCCAGTTCTCCAGCACGACTGCGTGGTGGGTCTCGCGGAAGAGCCGTGCGGCGACGTCGGCGAGGCCGCCACGCCGGGCCGCGATGGTCTCGCCGGCGAGAAAAGCCCGGAGATCCGCGGCGAGGGCCCCGGCCGTGGCATAGCGCAGTTCCTGCGGCTTCTGCAGGCTCTTGAGGGCGATCATCTCGAGATCGCGGTCGACACCCGCGGCGACGGTCCGCGGCGCGGGGGGATCGGTCTCGAGCACCGCCAGGAGCGTGTCCATCGGGTTCGACGCCTGGAACGGCGGGCGGCCGGTGAGCATCTGGTAGAGGATCGCACCGAGGCTCCAGACGTCGCTTGCCGGTCCGACTTGGCCTCGGCTGCCGGCGGCCTGCTCGGGCGACATGTAGCAGGGCGTGCCGAGGATCGCGCCGGTATGGGTCACGGATTGGTCATCTTCGAGCCGCTTGGCGAGTCCGAAGTCGGAAACGTGCGGCCGTCCGGCCGCGTCGATGAGGATGTTCGAAGGCTTGAGGTCGCGGTGGAGCACGCCACGATCGTGCGCCGCCTGCACGGCGTCGGCCACCCTGGCCAGGAGCGTCGCCGCCTCGCGCGGCGGCAGGGGGCCGGCGGCGAGCTGCCTCGAGAGGGTCGTGCCCTCGATGAACCGCATGCTGTAGAAGGGGAGTCCGTCGCTCTCGCCCACCTCGAAGATCGAGACGATATTCGGGTGATCGAGCCGCGCCGCCGCCTCGGCCTCGCTGCGAAACCTGGCCAGGTCGGCCCGGCTGGCGATGTCGCGGCGCAGGAGCATCTTCAAGGCGACCGTCCGGCCCAGGCTCCGCTGGGTGGCCCGATACACGATCCCCATGCCGCCCCGGCCGATCTCCTCGAGCAGTTCGTAGTCGCCGAGTGTCGCCGGGAGCGGCGTGACACCGGGAATGAACCGTGAGCCGTCCGCGGACACGCCGCCCGCGCTGATCGGCTCCGGGGCCACCGCCGGATGCAGGTCGAACACCGTCGATTGTTCCGCGACGGCGTCGGTCACCAGCATCGTGGCGAACAGTTCGCGCAGCGGTTCCGCGAGATCGGGATGGGCGGCCGCGAGGATCGACAGACGGTCCTGGGCGGCTTCCGCCGGAGCCTCGGCGAGTTCCTCGACCAGTTCGGCGAGCCGTGCCTCCTGTGCGGCGCTGAGCGGCGATTCGACGGCGAGTGGGCGGCCTGCGGTCACGGCGACGGTTCCGGCGGCGGGGACACGCGTGGGGACGGAGTGGCTTCGACTTCCCGCATCATAGGCGCCGCGCGGCGGCCGGCCGCCGCGGTTCATTCGGACCCGTCGAGCAGCACCCGCAGCCGGCGCATCGCCCGGAGATACCTCATCCCGGCCGCCGGCTTCGACAGCCCCAGGGCCGTGGCGGTGTCGGCCGTGGACATGTGCTCGAAATGTCGGAGCAGGACGATCTGCCGATCCGCCTCGTCGAGCCGCTCGACGGCCGCTGCGAAACGTCGCTCGAGCTCGTGCCACGTGGCGGCCGCCGCCGGCGTCAGTTCGCGATCGGTCAGCCCGGCGACGACATCGTCTCCCGAGCGGTCGTGGTCGCCGGCCGGCGCGATGGAGACTTCCCTGTCGACGCTGCGGGTCGAAGCGACGCGGTGCCGCCGGTGGGCGTCGATCAGCCGGTCGCGCGCCATGTGGCGGAGCCAGAGTTGGAAGGGCATCGTCGGATTGGCGAGGTAGTCGCCGAGCCGGCGGTTCGCCTCGAGCATCACGTCCTGCACGATGTCGCTGGCATCGACCCGATGCCGCACGACGCGGTCCATCCGCCGGTCGATGAGCCGCTTGATCGCCTCGCGGTGACGGGCCAGCAGTCCGTTGATGGCGGCCGCGTCACCGTCGCGCACCCGATCGAGAAGCACCTGCGTAGGATGGGCTTCCTCGGGGGGGAGGGCATTCGGGCGGGCGGGCGTGAGAGCCATGCACGAAAGTGTACCTCCGCGGTCGGGACGCCGACGCTGCGGCTGACGATGAGGCAAGGACTGCGGACGATTCCAATTGTCCGGGGCGCCGCGGGAGACTTTTTTCCGATTCGGGGCCCCCGTTTTTTGACCATGAAAAAATCATGATCCATAATCGCAGGCGGTTGACGGAGAAACCGCTGCCTGCCGCGACAGGATGCGGCCTCACGCGAACGGATCGCCCACGTGAACGTCGTCAGCCCCTCGGCGCGTCCGGCCCGCCGGCAACGGTCCGAGGGCCTTCCCGGCCTGCTCCTGCCGCTGGCGTTCTGGGCCGCTCTCCTGTCGCCCATGCCGGGCTTCTGTGGCGATGCGACCTCCCTGGATTGGTCCGGGCCCCAGGCGGGGCTGGCGGCTCCGCCGCACGAGGATCTCGTCTCGACGACGTCGGTCTTCGAGCGTCAGGGCCGCTGGGCCGACGTGGTGAGCGCGTGCGAGCCGGCCGCCCGCAAGGGGATGCTGCCGCCCGGACTGCAGCACCGCTACGACGTGGCCAAGATCCACTGCGATCTGGCCCGGCGGCACAACGAGAACGCCTACCGTCGGCAGCTGGCGACGCTCACCGAGTCGGACGCCCGCCGGCTGTATGCCGAGGTGCTCGCCCGGATCGCCTCCCACCACGTGGAGTCGCCCGATTTCGCCAGGATCGTCACGCGTGGCCTGCTCGCGATGGACGTGGCGATCGATGACGCCGTGTTCGCCGCCGCGCACGCCCCCGCCGCCGACGCCACGACCCGGGCGGAGTATCGCGAGCGGATCACGCACCTGGCCACGACCCGCACCGTGACGTCGCAACTGGACGCCGAGGCGTTCGCAGCATGGGTGGCGAACATCGCCCACGGCACGGTCGGCGTGCCGCAGTCCGTGACGCTGCTGGAAATGTCCGTGGCGGCGATGGGAAGCCTCGACGAATACTCGGCCTTCCTCACGACCGGCCAGCTCGACGACCTGTACGCGCAGATCGAGGGGAATTTCGTCGGCCTCGGCGTCGAGTTGAAGGCTGCGACCGACGGTCTGCTCGTGGTCCACGTGATCCCGGGAAGTCCTGCCCAGCGGGCGGGCCTCCGCGCCGGCGACCATCTCGTGGGCATCGGCGGCCAGTCGATCGGGGGCATGGGCGTGGACCAGGCCGCCCAGCTTCTCCAGGGAGCCCCCGGGTCGCTCGTGACGCTCGCGGTCCTGCGGGCGCCCTCCCCGGCCCGGGCCGTGACCGTCCGTCGCGAGCACGTGGAGGTGCCGAGCGTCGAGGATGCGCGGATCGTCGATCCGGCCGCCGGCATCGCGTATCTGAAGATCAGTTCGTTCCAGAAGACGACCGCCGCCGACCTCGAGGGGGCGCTGCGGCGGCTCGACGTCGCGGGCATGAAGTCGCTCGTGGTCGATCTCCGCGGCAATCCCGGCGGTCTGCTCTCGGCGGCCGTGGACGTGGCCGACCTGTTCCTCGAACGGGGGCTCGTCGTGGCCACCCGGGGCCGCAGCCCGGAGGAGAATTTCAACTACACGGCCAGTCGTCCCGGGACCTGGAAGATGCCGCTGGTCGTCGTGATCGACGGCGAGTCGGCCAGTTCGAGCGAGATCTTCGCCGGCGCGATCCGCGACCACGGCCGGGGCACGATCGTCGGCGTCCGCAGCTACGGCAAGGGATCGATCCAGGGCATCTTTCCGTTGGAAGCTGCGGGCGTCGGCATGCGGCTCACCACGGCGAAATTTTACTCGCCGAACGGGCATCCCTACAGCGGCGTCGGGGTCGAACCTCACCTCGCGGTGCACACCGTTGCCAGGCCCGCCGGCGGAGTGGCCCTCGTCGGAACGGCCGGCGCCGCCGCCGGCGATCCGTTCTTCGATGCCGCGGTCGAGGCGGCCCGCCGCTCGCTGCCTCGGCCGGCGGCGCGTCCGCAGCCGCGTGCCACTGCGGCGCGGTAGCCCCCAGCCGGCTGCTACTTGAACTGCCCCTGCCGCGCCTGTACCTTCCGCCTAGTCCTCCGGGGCTGGTTCGCGCCGCCGAAATCTTCCTTCTGGCTGCGGCGCGGACGCATACTCCGCCATCTCCCTCGTTTTCGGCGCATTCCGACGCGCCCCAACATTGGAAGGATCTCGCCATGACCACCGCCAGAGCCAGTGCAGTCGCCGCCATCAACAGTTACAGGGCCAACGGTCATGCCTGGAACTTCCGCGAGACCCCGACGAGCGAGATCTTCGGCGCCAACGTGTTCAGCGACGCCGTGATGAAGGACCGGCTCCCGAAGAGCGTCTACAAGGCGTTGCAGGCGACGATCAAGCAGGGCAAGCCGATCGATCCCTCGATCGCCGACGCCGTGGCGCTGGCCATGAAGGACTGGGCGATCGAGAAGGGAGCCACCCACTACGCCCACGTCTTCTACCCGCTCACCGGCCTCACCGCCGAGAAGCACGACAGCTTTCTGACGCCCACCGGCGACGGCGACGCGATCGCCGAGTTTTCCGGCAAGGAGCTGATCCAGGGTGAGCCCGACGCGTCGAGCTTCCCGTCGGGCGGCCTGCGGGCGACGTTCGAGGCCCGTGGCTACACCGCCTGGGATCCGACGAGCCCGGCCTACATCCTCGACAATCCCAACGGAACCACGCTCTGCATCCCCACCGCATTCTGCTCGTGGACGGGCGAGGCGCTCGACAAGAAGACGCCGCTGTTGCGGTCGATGCAGGCGGTGGACAAGCAGGCCCGCCGCGTGCTCGCCCTCTTCGGCCACAAGGACGTCGGCCAGGTGAGCGCCTCGGCCGGGCCCGAGCAGGAATACTTTCTCATCGACCGCAACTTCTTCTTCGCCAGGCCGGACCTCGTGATGGCCGGTCGGACGCTGTTCGGAGCCAAGCCGCCGAAGGGGCAGGAATTCGAGGACCAGTATTTCGGGGCGATTCCCGAACGGGTGCTCGCCTTCATGCTCGACGCCGAACGGGAACTCTTCAAGCTCGGCGTGCCGGTGAAGACCCGGCACAACGAGGTGGCTCCGAGCCAGTACGAGATCGCTCCGATCTACGAAAACGCCAACATCGCCACCGACCACCAGCAGACGATCATGCAGACGCTGACGCGCGTCGCGCAGAAGTACGGCATGACCTGCCTGCTGCACGAGAAGCCCTTCGCGGGCATCAACGGCTCGGGAAAGCACGTGAACTGGTCGTTGGGCTGCAAGCTCGGCAACCTGCTCGAGCCGGGCGAGACGCCCCATGCCAACATGCAGTTCCTCGTCTTCTGCGCGGCCGTCATCCGGGCGGTTCACCTGCACTCCGACCTCCTGCGTGCCGTCGTCGCCGCCAGCGGCAACGACCACCGGCTCGGCGCCAACGAGGCGCCGCCGGCGATCATCTCGATCTTCCTCGGCGACCAGCTCGCCGACGTGTTCGAGCAGATCGAGAAGGGGAAGGCGACGAGCTCGAAGTCGAGCGGGACGCTCACGGTGGGCGTGGACACGCTCCCCTCGCTGCCGAAGCACGCCGGCGACCGCAATCGGACGAGCCCGTTCGCCTTCACCGGCAACAAGTTCGAGTTCCGGGCCGTCGGCGCGAGCCAGTCGATCGCGGGTCCGCTCGTCGCGCTCAACACGATCATGGCCGAGAGCCTCGACTACATCGCCACGGAGCTCGAGAAGGCGACCGGCGGCGATCAGTCGAAGCTCGCCGGCGCGGTCGAAAAGCTGCTCCAGAAGATCATTTCCGAGCACAAGGCGGTGATCTTCAACGGCAACGGCTACTCGCAGGAGTGGCACGACGAGGCCAGGAAGCGGGGTCTGCCGAACCTCAAGGCCACGCCCGAGGCACTCGACGTGCTCGTCGCGCCGAAAAACATCGCGCTCTTCGAGAAGTACGGAGTGCTCTCGGAGCGGGAGGTGAGGAGCCGCTACGACATCTACATGGAGCGGTACTGCAAGGACATCAACACGGAGGCCCAGGCCGCCCTGCAGATCGCCAAGACGATGATCCTGCCGGCCGGCTATCGTTATCAGGGCGAGCTCGTCGATACGGCGTCGAAGCTCAAGGGCCTCGGACAGCCCGTGCACATGGGCACGCTCGAGAAGCTCACGAAGCTCGTCGGCGAATTCGAGGGTCGGATCGAGTCGCTGGAGAAGTCCCTCGCGCACCATGGCGCTTCCGACCTGCGGGGCGAGGTGAAGCACTTCTACAGTGACGTCATCCCGGCGATGCTCGGGCTGCGGGAGGTTGCCGACCAGATCGAGTCGATCCTGCCGGACGATCTCTGGCCGCTGCCGACCTACCGCGAGATGCTGTTCATCAAGTGATGCCCGAGCCGCTCTCCCGTTTGATCGCCGATGAAGCGGAGCGGCTGGGCCTCTCGATTCCGGAAACTGCGGTCCAGAGGCTCGCCGCCTATGCGGCGGGCCTCTGGCGTTTGAACGAGCAACTCAACCTCACGCGGCACACCGACGCCGCGAAGTTCGTCGCTCGCGACGTGGCCGACGCCGCCGCGATCGCACCGCACCTCGGCCGGGGTGAGCGGGTGCTCGACGTGGGCACGGGTGGCGGCGTGCCGGGTGTGCTCCTGGCGATCCTGCGCCCCGACCTGCGGGTCGAACTCTGCGACAGCGTGGGGAAGAAGGCCCGGGCGGTCGGCGAGATCGTGAGGGACGCGGGGCTGTCCATCCCCGTGCACCACGCGGCGGGACAGACGGTGGTCGGGGATGCCGCCGCCCGTGGAGAGCGATTCGACACGCTCGTCGTGCGTGCCGTGGCGCCGCTCGCCAGGCTGTTGTCCTGGTTCGAGCCGATCGCAGACCGGTTCGGAAGGATGCTGGTCGTGAAGGGGCCACGCTGGGAGGACGAAAAGGCCGAGGCGAGGCACAAGGGCTTCGCGAAAACCGCGACCGTCCGCCGGATCGCCGCCTGGCCGATCCGGGGCAGCGACAACGAGAGCGTGCTCCTGGAAATTCGGCCGCGGTAGCCAGCGGGGCTCCGTGCGATACTGCGGCCATGAAGCGTCTTGTCGCTCCGGCCGCCGTGGTGTTCGCGATCGCCTGCGGCTGGCTGTTGCGGCCGGCACGCTGGCAGGTCGAAGGGCTGTCGATGTCGCCGGGACTCATGCCCGGGGATGTGGTGGAAAGCAGGGCCTTCGCGCTCTTCGATCGCCGGCGTCGGCCGGAGCGGTTCGAGTGTTGGACGCTCGCCGCCCCTGACGGAACGCCCGTCGTGAAGCGGGTCTGGGGCCTGCCCGGCGAACAGGTCGAAATCATCGACGGTGACCTCGCAGTCGATGGCGAAGTGGTGGTGAAGCCGCCGGCGGTGTTGGCCGGGTTGGCCCTGGCGGTGTCCCCCGTGGCACGGCATGAGACCGCCGGTGAGGTGCGGCTCACGCTGGCCGATCCCGTGTTCGACGACGTACCGTTCGCCCCCGACGAACGCCGAACGCTCCAGGCTGTTCGTGATGTCGGGGTGGTCGCGATGGTCGACGTCGCCGCAGGGGATGGAACGGGCGGGAGGGGGATGGCCGAGGTCCGTGTGGGCGGCCGCACGGCCCGGATCGCGATCCGACGACCTGGTCGCCACGCGGTGGTGGCCGGCCGGCTCGATGGCGCGTTCGTGGCGGCTGCCTGGCAGCCGGCGATGCGGGGCGCTCGACGTTGGTGCCTGCCGCCCGACGGCCCGCCCGCGTGGACCGTGCAGAGCCCGTGGACTGATTCCGCGCCCGTGACCTCGCTCGAGGTGCGCCTCGTGGACTTCGGATCGTGCACGGCCGGAGTCACGCTCGGCGATGTGGTCGCCTGGCGCGACGTGCATCACGTGCCACCCGCTTCCGGAGCGGCACGCTGGCCGCTGGGCGACGACGCATGGTTCGTCCTCGGCGACTTTCCCGGGGGAAGTCACGACTCGCGGCAGTGGGGCCCCGTCGGAAGCGACCGATTCTCCGCGTGCCTTGCCCTGTCCGCCCGCTGACCACCGTTGCGGTGAGCGGCTCACCGCGGTGGTGAGAGATGCATGTGGGCCTTGAAAACGAGGCCTTTTCGCAGCGTCGGCCGCCGCCATGCCGACGTGCGCCGCACCATCGTGGTGAGCGTGCAAAATTCGCGCGCGACGAGCGCCAAAAAATTTTTCTCCGCGCAACACGAGCAGCGATCAGGCGTTGCGCGCGTCGATCGAGAGCCTGCGGTGCATTGGCACGGGCAATGCATTTCCTCTTCGGTGTCGCAGGCGAGCGGCCGCGTGAGCGGCACGACGTCGTGCGACTGAGATCAATCCAAGAGGAGGTGCAAGATGATGATGGTTGCAGCCGTGGGCATCACTTCCGAAGTGCTCGCCCCCGAGTCCATGAGTGGTGTGCTGCCGCGTTCGACGCGGCGGGTCGGCATGCTCGATTGCCTCGTCGTGTCGGGTGACTCGGCTCGTCGGCGTCGGTTCGAGGCGGCCGTCGAACTCGCCGGGTGGCTCGAATGTGTGTCGCCCGAGACCGCCGGCGAGGTTCGGCAGTCCGTCGATCGCGACTTCCAGCTCGTGATCGTGGACATCGCTTCTCCGCTCGGCGATCGCGTGAACGACTCCGTCGAGATCGCGGAGGAGATGGCCGCCCGTCCGGGCACGCTGCTCGTCGTCTGTGGCTCGGAAGACAACGTGGACGAGGAACTGTGGGCCCGTCAGCTCGGTGCCTGGCTGTATCTCCCCGGTGTCTGTGACGGCGACAGCCTGACGAGCCTGTGCGTCGAGGCCCGCCGCCTGCGTGATGGTGCGACCGCCTTCGCGGGAGCCCGCTAGTTCCCCCGTTCGATACCCGTGTGCCCGATACCCGTCCGTTTTTCATGCTTTTCCAAGGAGTAGCTCGCCATGTCCGCCCCGTACTACGCCGACGACGTCGATCTTGATTACTCGTCGAACCGCATCCGCGACCGTCGCTCGAGCGACCACGAGTCGCGCCGCACCTCGCCGCCGCGGTATGCCCGCTCGCGTCGCGGTCCCACCCAGGTCAACGGCATCCACCGCCGCCGCAACAAGCGGTTCGCCTGGTAGGCCGCCACGCCGTCCAGTCCACGGTTCCCCGTCTCCATCCCCGAGCGTTTTCCATGCCCCGTTCCCGTCCCACACGCACGAGCAGGCCTTCCCGGCTTCGCCTCCGCACGACTTCCGGTCGCCTGCGGGGCCCGCTCGCCCGGCACTCGCGCCGACGCGTGGCACGGCGGGCGAGAAGGCGGCGGGTGTGGATGCATCACTTCGCACCCGAAAGCCAGGCGGGGCCACCCCGTCGGCACTCCCTCGATCTCTCACCAGGCCGTCGGCCGGAACGCAGTCACCACCACTTTTCGACTGCCTCCACGCCACGGGATCCGTCGGGGTCACACCCGCCGGAGGCCATCCCGGCAGGGAGCGCTCCGCTTCCGAACGCACTGAACTCCATCACGAAACCAGGATTCCAAACCATGTCAGGCCAGTCCTTTCCCACGCACAGTCGGACGCTGCACGGCGCCGTGCTGTTTGCACTCGCGGCGGTCTCCGCCTCCGCGGCCCTCGGGGGCAGCATCAACCTCGGAACGTTCGAGGGTACCAAGGCGGGTTTTTACAACGTGACCGAATCGGGGCCGTCGGTCCCGCCGTCGCTGTACACCCCGGCGACGCCCGGTTACACGGAGTTGCCGGATCCGCAGCTCAGTTTTGCTCCGCAGAACTTCGCGCAGTTCGTGGTCGAGACATCCGGCACGACGCCGTTCGACCTGCAGTACAAGACGGCACAGCTGTCGCTGCCGATGGTGGCGAAGAAGCTCGTGGGCGACCCGGTTTCAGCAGGGTATGAGTTCACGGGACTGTCGCTCCATCTCGCCGGTTCGTACAGCGTGTTCGCCCCGTACGCCGGCAGTCAGGCGAAGGTCACCATGGCGGGCCAGTACACCGTGCAGGTGACCCAGGTGGACTGGCTGCCATACGCCATTGCCAACTCCTACACCGCTCCCTTCCCGGTCGTGCCGTCGAGCCAGACCACGGTTGGGCCCCAGGATTCGGCCGTGTCCGGCAGCTGGGAGGGAAACACGTCGATCAACTGGACGGCGTTGCGTGCGGCTGCCGGTCTCACGGCGACGCAGCACATCACCGCGGCGATCGTCCAGTTCACGACCGACATCGGTGCCGCATCGCTTCAGGGAGTGGCCCGCACCACGGTCCTCAACTTCAACGTGAACGCACCGGTGGCACCGGTGGCTGTGCCGGAGCCGCCGACGGTGATCCTGGCAGGCCTCGGAGCTGCGGCCGCCGTCGGCCATGGCTACCGCCGTCGCAGACTGCGGCGGGGATCGGATGTCGACGCTCGTCACGACGGTCAGGACGCGATCGCCCTCACGGCTTGATCGCCCACGGAAAACGCCCTCGACCGAGGCCTCGTATCGGTCGCAATACAACCGTCCGCGTGGTGGTGGATGGAGTTCACGGCAGGGCCGCGCAAGCGGCCCTGCTCGTTTTCACGCGAGCCGCGGAAACAGTCGGTCGGCCTCGTGGAGCACGACGATGCTGTCGGCCCGTCGGGCCAGCCGGGCGATCGCGTCGGGGTCGGCGGCATGGCCGAACTCGAGCTCCTCGACGAGCGTTTCCTCGAGCGACGACAGGAGCACGAGCCGCCGGTCGTCGAGACCGCGGGCGAGCAGCCGGGCGACGACCGCGTCGGTGACGAGAGCCTGGTCTGCCGACCGGCAGGCTTCGCGGACGAGCGGAACCAGCGGGACGCCCTCTCGCCAGCGGGTGACGACCGGCCCGGGCGGAGCGAGCTCGGTGGCGGCGATGCAGATCGTCGCACCCGGCCGGGTGATGCGGGAGGCGGCCGCCACGGCCCGTGTGATCGATGCGAATCCCGCCATCGGTCCGGCAAGCGAACAGACGGCCAGATCGGCCGGCCTCGGCACAACCGGGGCCCAGGCGGCGGCGGCCCGTCGGGCCTGTCGTGCCGCTGCGTCCGGCGGGCCGAAAGCGGCGGCGAACAGTGATCCGTCGCGCCCCGCCACGAGCCGGAGGCACGACATCACGCCCAGTTGCCAGGTCAGGGCACGGAGATTTTTCAGCCAGGGCCCCAGGGCCAGCCGTCCCCGACGGGCCAAGTCGCGCTGGAGAGCGTCGTGGCATTCAACGCGGCCGAACGCCGGCCACAGTTCTCCCTCGAGGGACCGGCCGCCGAGGCTCGCGTCGTAGGCCCACTCCCCCACCGACACGACGACATCCGCATCGACCAGCATGCGCGCCAGATGGAGACGTTGCCCCTCGTCGTCGGTCGCGAGGTACGACGTCGCAGCCGGTTCGCCGGGCAGGAACTCGAGGGCGTCCGGCCCCAGCGGCTGCATACCAGCATGCAGGACGCGGATGTCCTCCCGCCCCACGCCCGCCGCCGCGAGCACCGCCACCAATGCCTGCACCGTCTGCCGCACCTCCGGCGGGGTTCCGCTGACCGCGATCGTCACGCGGTCGCCGGGCACCACGTGGGCCGCGAGGGGCGGACCGTCGGTCCCCGCGTCGACGGCGGCGGCGACCAGGCCCGCGGCGGCCGCGCCCGCGGACCCGTCGGGACCGGCGAGGTCGGCCACGAGCGTGCGAGGGGCGGACTCGATGTCGAGCGGCTCGGCGGCTCCGTACGGCAGGAGGATGCGTGTCACGGTCGCCTCATCCTACGGCAGGTCGGCTCGGAAGCGGCACTGCCATCGCTACGACCCGCATGTTTCCACCGTCTTGCGCCGACGGTGAGCGCGCCGGCGGCGGTCTGCCGAAGTGAGTGTCGGCACCGGGGCACATCGCCCGCACCTGCCGCCACCCGAGTTGGTCGCCCGCGCGACACCGCCACCCATGCGTCCACTGTTCGCCGCCCTCGTGCTCGTCATCCCGATCTCGCTCGTGTCACCCGCCCGAGCCCAGGAGATGACCATCATCACCGAGGATGCCGGCGCGGGGCCGGCCATGGACGCGACCGCAGGCTGCGGCTGTCGGAACGTGCAGCGGCCGCCGTGGCATGGGAGCGTGCAGGGCCAAGCATGCGGTGCGGCGTGCAGCACCGGCTGCGGCGGCGTGTTCCACGCCAACCCCTGCGGCCAACTGCACCTGCGCCGGTTCGCCCGGGAGAACTGCATGACGCTGCCGCCGTGCTTCCCGCGGCTTCACGGCCTGGTCTCGGAGGGATACATGCCGACGCCGCCACCCCCGGCGTTGCCCCGGTGCCACCAGTGCGGCGCGGTCATCGAGGGAGGATTCTGATCGCGTTGGCTCACGGAGCGAGCCACAGCCGCCCCGCGATCAGCATGGCCGCCGTGACGACGAGCGTGCCCACCACGTCGATGACCGCGCCGCTCGCCATCATGGCCCTGAGCGGCACGCGACCGGAGCCGTAGACGAGCGCATTGCAGGGCGTGCTCACCGGCATCATGAACCCGAGGCTCGCCGCGAACGTCGCGGCCAGCGACGCCGGCAGGGGATCGACGCCCATCGCCTGCCCCATGGCGATCACGATCGGCACCACCATCGTGGCACTCGCGACGTTGCTGGTGAACTCGCTCGTGACGACGGCGACGGCGGCCGCCACGGCCACGAGCGTCGTCGCCGCCGCAGCGTCAGCGGGGATCAGGCCCGTGATCGTCCGGCCGATCGCCGCGGCCAGTCCGGTCGAGAAGCAGAGCTCGCCGAGCGCCAGCCCTCCCCCGTAGAGCAGCACGATGTCCCAGTCGATGCGGGACTGGCTCCAGGCGAGCGCCCGCGGCGTGCGGCCGTCCCGGCCACGGTCGCCCGGCAGGAGGAAGAGCATGATCGCGCCGACCACCGCCGCGACCCCCTCCGGCAGTCGCTCGCGGAACCAACGGTTCACGGGATCGTCCGGGGCCAAAGTCATGAGGCACAGGCCGGGCACCACCCACATGACGACGGTCGCCCCGAAGGCCGCGGCCGTGGACCGCTGCCCCGTGGTCCAGGCCCCGAGCCGCGCGCGCTCCGACCGCACGAAATCCTGCACGCCCGTCAGTCGATCCGTCCCCGCCGGGAACATCCACGCCATCACCCCGATGAGCACGGCGGCCATCACGGCCACGACGGGCAGGCTGATGGCACACCACGCGGGAAACGAGATCCCGACCCCGGTCTCCGCACGGATGAATCCCAGGCCGATGAGGTTGGTGGGGGTGCCGATCGGCGTCGCCAATCCGCCGATCGAAGCTCCGAAGGCGATGCACAGGTGCAGGGCGGTCGCGAAGCCGGAGGACGGTGCGGTGCCCGACCGTGCGGACGACTCGTCGATGGCGGCGAGAATTCCCGACACGATCGCGAGCATCATCGCCGCCGTGACCGTGTTGGAGATGAAGGCGCTGATCGCCACCGAGACCACCACCACCGCGGTCATGATCCCGACGGGCCGCTCTCCGACCGCCGGCAGCGAGAGCACGGCGTAGGCCAGCCGCCGGTCGAGCCGGTGCTGCCGGATCGCCTCGGCGAGCAGGAACGAGCCGATGAACAGGAAGATGAGCGGGTCGGCGAACGGGCGAAAGACCTCCTTCGCCGGCGCCACGCCCGCCACCACGCAGGCCGCCGCGCCGAGGAGGGCCGTCACCGCCAGCGGGAGCGCCTCGGTCAGCCAGAGCACGACGATCGCCACGACGATCGGTACGAGCCGCTGCGCTTCCGGGGAGAGCTCCATGGCGGGAGTGTACCCCTGCACGCCGGCTTCGGGCTCCCCGTATACCCGTCGCCGGACGTGCGCTGCGGGCCTCCAGCCCTCCGCTCACTCGACTCCGACCGCGCTTCGCCATCCTGGCTGCGCTTGTCTGCATACGCCGGCGACCGGGACACGGGGAGCCCGAAGCCTCCTCAACCGGAACGGGGAGGCTCGGGGCTGGCCGGTGCCCTCGAGCGGGCTGTGGGAGCAAGCGCAGCCAGGATGGCGAAGCGCAGCGGACACGCAGAGAGCCGAGGCCGGGAGGGCCGAGGCGAACGTCCGGCGAGAGGGCACGGCCAGCACCGAGCCGGCTCGCGCCAACCAGCCGAACGTCCGGCGATGGAGCGTGGGAAGCTCCGAGCCGGGTAGGGCTCTGAGATCCGTTACTCCACTGAGCGTCAGTACGTCTTGCCGAGCGATGCCTGGGCGGCGGCCAGGCGGGCGACCGGCAGGCGGAACGGCGAGCAGCTCACGTAGTCGAGCCCCACGTGGTGACAGAAGATCACCGAGTGGGGATCGCCGCCATGCTCGCCGCAGATGCCGAGTTTGATGTCCTTCCGTGTCTTGCGGCCCTTCTCGACGGCCGTCTTCATGAGTTGGCCCACGCCCGAGACATCGATCGAGGCGAAGGGATTCGCCTTGAAGATGCCGGCGTCGGTGTACTTCTGGAGGAACGACCCCATGTCGTCGCGGCTCATGCCGAGGCAGGTCTGGGTGAGGTCGTTGGTGCCGAAGGAGAAGAACTCGGCCGTCTCGGCGATCTCGTCGGCCGTGAGGGCACCGCGCGGGATCTCGATCATCGTACCCACGAGATACTTGATCTTCTGTCCCGTCTCCTTCTGCACCTGCTCGGCGACCTGGTGCACGATCTCCACCTGGTTGTCGAGTTCCTTCTTGAACCCGACGAGCGGGATCATGATCTCGGGCTTCACCTTGACGCCGTCCTTCTGCACCTTGGCCGCGGCCTCGAACACCGCGCGGGCCTGCATCTCCGAGATCTCGGGATAACTGATGCCGAGGCGACAGCCGCGGTGGCCGAGCATCGGGTTGAACTCGTGCAGGGCGTGGACGCGGGCCTTCACCGTCTCGACCGGCAGGCGGAGCTTGGCGGCGAGGTCGGCCTGGGCCTTGTCGTCGTGAGGCACGAACTCATGCAGCGGCGGGTCGAGGAAGCGGATCGTGGCCGGGCGGCCGTCGAGCGCCCGGAAGATCCCCTCGAAGTCGTCGCGCTGGTAGGGGAGGAGTTTGGCGAGGGCCTCGCGGCGGGCCTCGAGGCTCCCCGCGAGGATCATCTCGCGCATCGCGTCGATCCGATCCCCCTCGAAGAACATGTGCTCGGTCCGTGTCAGGCCGATCCCCTCGGCACCGAACGCGATCGCATGCCGCACCTGCTCGGGCGTGTCGGCGTTGGTGCGGATGCCGAGCGTGCGATGCTTGTCCGCGAGCTTCATGATGAAGTCGTAGTACTGGAACACTTCCGAGTCGGCCGGCTTCATCGTCCCGGCGATGAGCACCTGCTTCAGTTCGCTGTCGGCCGTCTTGATGGCGCCCGAGAACACCTCGCCCGTCGAGCCGTTGATCGAGATCGCGTCACCCTCGCGGAGCGTCTGCCCGCCGCAGGTGAGCGTGCCCTTGGCATAGTCGATCACGATGGCGCCGGCACCGGCCACGCACACCTTCCCCATCTGGCGGGCGACGAGGGCCGCGTGGCTCGAGACGCCGCCGCGGCTGGTGAGGATGCCCTCGGCGGCGATCATGCCGCGCAGGTCCTCCGGGGACGTTTCGATCCGGGCGAGCACGACCTTCTTGCCGGCGTGCGCGAGTTCCTCGGCCTTGACCGCCGAGAACACGAGCTGCCCGGTGGCGGCTCCGGGGCCGGCCGGGAGGCCCGATGTCATGAGCCGGCCGCTCTTCTTCGCCGCCTCGTAGTCGTGCCGGTCGAAGATGGGCGCGAGGAGCTGCGAGAGCGCGTCGGGATCGGCCGACTGGATCGCATGCTCCGGGGCCATGAGCTTCTGCTTCACCATGTCGTGGGCGATCTTCACGTAGGCCAGCGCCGTCCGCTTGCCGTGCCGCGTCTGCAGCATGTAGAGCTTCTTCTTCTCGACCGTGAACTCGAAGTCCTGGACGTCGCCGAACTTCTTCTCCAGCCGCTCGCGGACCTTCTCGAGCTGCTTGTAGGTGCTCGCGAACTCGGGGTCGTGCGCCATCTCGGCGACGGGCTTCGGCGTGCGCACGCCCGCCACCACGTCCTCCCCCTGGGCGTTGACGAGATACTCGCCGTAGAACACGTCCTCGCCGGTGGCGGGATCGCGGGTGAAGGCCACGCCGGTGGCGCAGTCGTCGCCCATGTTGCCGAACACCATGCTCTGCACGTTCACGGCCGTGCCCCACTCGTCGGGGATCTTGTACTTGCGGCGGTAGAGGATCGCCCGCTCGTTCATCCAGCTCCCGAACACGGCGCCCACGGCGCCGAGAAGCTGCTCGAACGGATCCTGCGGAAAGCTCTTTCCGGTCCGCTCCTTGATGAGCCTGAGATACCGGGAGATCAGTTCCCGGAGGTGTGATTCGCCGAGGTCGGTGTCGTTGTGGATGCCGAGCTGGTGCTTGAGGCCCTCCATCACCTCCTCGAACGGCTCGTGCTCGTTCTCGTGCCGCTTCTGCACGCCCATCACGACGTCGCCGTACATCTGGATGAAGCGGCGGTAGGAGTCGTAGGCGAACCGCGGATTGCCAGTGGCCTCCGCCAGTCCCTTGACGGTCTCGTCGTTGAGGCCGAGGTTCAGGATCGTGTCCATCATGCCCGGCATGCTGTCGCGGGCGCCGGAACGGACGCTCACGAGCAGCGCATTCCGCGGATCGCCGAACTTCTTGCCCGTCTCCTTCTCGAGGAGCTTGACGTAGGCGGCGACATCCTCCTCGAGTCCCTTGGGAAACTTCTTCTTGTTGTCGTAGTAGTCGATGCACACCTGCGTGGTGATCGTGAAGCCGGGGGGCACGGGAAGCCCGATCTTCGTCATCTGGGCGAGGTTCGCGCCCTTGCCTCCGAGCAGCGGCTTCATCGTGCCGTCGCCGTCGCACTTCTTCGCGCCGAAGTAATAGATCATCCTCCCGGCCTTGCCGGCCTTCCCCTCCGACTTCGACGACTTCTTCGCGGCGGACTTCTTCTTGAGCGAGGTGGCCATGGGCTGTCGGGGGACCTTTCCAGAAGGGGGAGGAGACGTTCCGATGCGTGTTTCCACCGGAAAACTGGCCAGAATCTACGTTCGGGAAGGGGTGGCCGTCAACGAGCGAGTCGGCGGCCTCGCACGCGGCAGCGACGCGGCGACGAGCCCGATTCCAGCCACGACGGCCGCCGCTGCGACCGCCACCAGCCAGCCCGGCAGCGGCGCAGAGGCCGTGTCGCCGGCCTCGACCATGCTCGCGAGCCGGGGGATGTCGCCGGCGAAGCCGAGAATCACCAGGGGCATGCTGTTGTGGGCCAGGTGGCAGACGATCGCGGGCAGGATGCTGCGCGTGACGACGACGAGCAGCCCCAGGGCGAGGCCCAGGGCGAACGTCTGCGGCATCCGCTCCGGCAGCAGGTGAAAGAGGGCGAAGGCCGCCGCCTGGACGCCGATCGCGGTCCACGGGATGGACCCGGCCTTCGGCCGGCCCCGGAGGCCGGCCAGCACCCAGCCTCGAAACAGGAGTTCCTCGCACACGGCGGGCACCACCGCGATGAGAAGCCACGCGAGCCACAGCGGCTGCTCCTGGATGAGGGCCACGAGCCGCGCCGACAGCTGGCGCGCCTCCGCGGAAATCCCACCGCCTCGCACCGCCAGGAGCATGGCGGCCCCGACGAAAAACATGCCGGCACCGATGAGCGCCCCGCCGAAGACGGCCGCCCCCGCGGCGACGGTCCCGGCTGGCCGACGCAGCGCGAACGTCTCGCGCGGATCGACCCGTTGCCACCACACCATGGCCGCCAGGGGAGCGAGGACCGCCACGACCTGCTGGATCGGGATCGCCTTGACGAGGTCGGCGGGCACGATGCCCTGCGCGTACCACAGTCCGGCGAACCCTGCCGCGAGCGGCAGGAAGGCCTGCACGGTGTTCGGCCGGGCGCGGCGTTCCGGTCGGTGGAAGGCGCCGCTCGCCACGTCGGGGCCGCGAAACAGCATGTCCTCGTCGGCGAGGGCGTGCGTCGTCAGCCGCAACAGGAGCCACGTGATGGTCAGCGACGAGGCGAGCGAGATGGCGAGCGTCGCGACGACCTCTGCGACGGTCGCCGGTGACTCCGTCGCGGTGCCGAGCGCCGAGCGGGCGACGATGATCTGGCCCGCGAACGGGACGGCCGCGAGCAGCGGTCCGCCGTGTGCCCGCGGCAGCATCGCCGTGCCGGCCACGGCGCTCACCAGCAGGATCACCGGCGTGAGCGTGTTTTGTGCCTCTTTCCCGCTCTTCGAGGCGGTCGTGACGGCGAGGCACGTGGCCGCCGCCAGAGCCGCCATCCCGGCGAAGGCGATCACCGTCGCGACCGTGGCGAGGGCGAGCGCACCCTCGGGAAGCGTCGCGACGATGCCCTGTGGCAGCGACCGCACCGCGACGGCCGCCGTCGCGGTGATCGAGGCCACGTTCGCCACCAGGGTCGCGAGCGTGATCGCGAGCACGCCGAGAAACTTGCCGAACACGACGTCGCCGAGCCGGCAGGGGGCGATGAGCAGGGTCTCGATCGTGCCGCGTTCCTTCTCCCCGGCGATCGCGTCGATCGCGGGATAGAAGGCGCCGGTCAGCGTGAGGACGGTGAGGAGCACGAGCACGCCTCCGGCGAGCGTCGAGACGACGTTCTGCGTCGGCGGCGGCGGACCGCCGTCGCCATCCCCCTCGAAGTCGACCTCCACCGGGTCGAGGAGCGTGGCCGGCAGCCCCGCGCGGCTCACCCGCGCGCGTGCCGCCTGCCGGCCGAGCGACCGCATCACCGCGAGGAACTGGTCGCGCACGTTGGCTCCGGCCGGCCGTCTGGCCGACACCTGCACGGGGACGCGCACCGTGCCGTTCGCCTGGAGCTCCGCGACGAGTCCCGGGCGGGCGTGGATCCAGAGGTCGATCGCGCCGTCGTCGAGCAGTTGCCCGGCCTCGGCCTCGGTCACGTCCGCGAGTGCGACGTCCGCCGGCCAGCCGCTGCGTTCGTCGGGCGGCGTCGCCTCCAGCGTCCGGGCCAGGAGGCCGGCCAGCGTCGCCGCCTCCGGCCCCGACAGTCCCAGCTGGACCGTCGCCGGCGCCGTGTGGGCCTCGATCTCGTGCGTCGCGGTGCGGAGGCCGAGGGCCGTGGCCAGCGCGAGGATCGGGTAGGTCGCCATCGGCAGCAGGAGCGTGACGACGAGCGTGCGTCGATCGCGCACGAACTCCAGCAGGTCGCGGCGGGCGATCGCGAATGCGGCCGTCAGGGGCGCTGAGAGCGTGGTGCCGCTCACGGGACGACTCCCCCGGCCGCCGGGCGGCCGATGGCTGCGAAGAACGCGTCCTCCAACTCGCCCTCGTGGCCGGGGATCCATTCCCCGATCAGGGCCTCGCGGGTTCCGGTCGCCACGACGCTTCCGCCATGGACGATCACGAACCTGTCGCAGCGGGCTTCGATCTCGTGGAGACGGTGCGTCGAGAGCAGGATCGCACGGCCCTCGGCCCGCAGCCGCGCCAGCAGCACGAGGAGGTCCCGGGAACCCACGACATCGAGGGCGTTGGTCGGCTCGTCGAGGATCAGGGCGGGAGGATCGTGAATCAGGGCCCGACCGAGCGACACCCGCTGCCGCTGCCCCGACGACAGTCTGCCTGCGGGCCGGTCGGCACAGCCCGCCAGGTCGAGTTCGGTGAGCAGCCGATCGACGCGGCCGGGGAGATGGGCCGGGTGGAGACCGTGCAACCGCCCGAACGAAGCGAGGATCTCCCGGGGAGACAGGCGGTCCGGCACCCCGGTGGTCGCCGACACGTAGCCGAGCCGCCGCCTGACGCCCACCGGATCGTCGCGCACGTCGCAGCCGGCGATCGCAGCCGTCCCGGCCGTGGGCCTGAGCAGGGTGGCGAGCATCCGCAGCGTCGTGGTCTTGCCGGCGCCGTTGGCGCCGAGGAGGCCCACCATCTCGCCTCCGCCCACCTGGAACGACACGCCGTTGACCGCCCGGACGATGCCGCCGTCGCTGGCGCGGTAGTGCTTCACCAGCCCCCGGACATCGATCATGGGCTCGGACGGCACGCTACTGCTCCATGACCTCGGCTTCCTTCGCCTTCGCGAGGTCGCCGACCTTCGCCTCGTAGTCCTTCGTCAGCTCCTGCACCTTCTCCTTGGCGAGATCCCGCTCGTCCTCGGTCAGGCCGCCGTCGGCCTGCTGCGTGTCGGCCGCCTTGTTGCCGTCCCGACGCACGTTGCGGATCGCCACGCGGGCCTCCTCCGCGAGTTCCTTGATGCGGGCGGTCATCTTCTTGCGGACGTCGGTGGAGAGGGCGGGGATCGTGATCCGGATGAGCCGGCCGTCGCTCTGCGGGTTCAGGCCCAGGTCGCTCGCCTGGATCGCCTTCTCGATGTCCTTGATCGTGCCGGGGTCGAAGGGCCTGACGACGATCTGGTTGGGCTCCGGCGCCCCGACGCTCGCCAACGCCTTGATCGGGGTGGGCGAGCCGTAGACGTCGACCCGCAGGGTATCGACGAGGCCCGGGTTGGCGCGGCCCGTGCGGATGCCCGTGAGCGCGTGGCGGAACACGTCGACCGCCTTTTCCATGCGTTCCTCGGCGTCGAGCAGGATTTCGTCGGCGGACATCGCGGGGCTCCGAAAATTGGGGGGAAGGCAGTGCAAATCTGACTGCGTGGATTCTTGCAGGACCGATGCAGCGGCCGCAAGCAGGCTAGCCCACGATCACGGTCGGACGCCGGGCGGAGTCGGGGATCGCCTTGTCGAGCAGATCGACGACGCGATTGGGGATGTCGCCCTGCCCGAAGAGCACGTAATCGAGCGCGAGCTTGAGACTGCCCCCCTTGCTCCAGCCGAAGATGATGTCGAGCGGGGCGCCCCCCTTCGTCATCTCCATCGCCACCTGGGCGATCGTGTGCGACACCGACACGACGTCCTTCGCCACGATCACGAACCGCGTCCCTTCCTGTCGGGCCGAGATGATCGGCGCGTTCTGGAACTCGCTCACGTCGCCGTAATGCACCTCGAGGAACACGAGCGGCACCGTCTCGGGGATCCGGTGCTTGCGGCGGATCTCCGCCTCCTTGTCGGCGAGCGACCGGCTCCCGGGCCGATGCGGCACGAGCACGCGGAACGCCCCCTCCAGCAGGATGTCGGTCCAGAGCATCCGGTCGGCGTCGTCGGCGAAGCGAAACTCCTTGAGCCGCAGTTCATCGCTCCTCCAGAACCGCGACGTGAACGAGATCACCATCACGGTGGCGATGAAGATCGAGGCGATGATGATCCCGTCGGGCCGCTCCATGATGTTGGCGATCGTGGTGTAGATGAACACGAGCATGATCACGCCGAAGCCCGCGCGTTGAGCCTGAAGGGCCAGGCCGTGGTGGGGCTCCGGCTTGCGGCGCAGTTCGTGCAGGAACGATGCGATGCAGGCGCTCGTCATGAGCACGAGCACGCCGGTCGCGTAGGCGCCGCCCTGCGCCGAGACATTGGCCCGGAACGCGAGCGTGACGAGGAGGTTGATCACCGTAAAGGCGATCACGAGCGGGCGGTAGGCCCCCGCCCACTCGGGCGCCATGCCGTAGCGCGGGAGGTAGCGAGGGACCATGTTCAGGAGGCCGCCCATCGCCGAGGCTCCGGCAAACCACAGGATCAGGATCGTGCTCACGTCGTAGGCGGTGCCGAACACGCGGCCGAAGAGCGGGCAGATCGGGTGCGGGCTCTCGCCGTGGGCGAGGTAGGCGAGCGCCCGGTCGATCGCCTTGCCCTTCACCGGCTCGAGCCGCAGTTCCTCGGCCGGAATGAGTGTGTTGGTGCCGGTGACGAGCGACGACCCGATCAGGAAAAACGACATGATCAGGGCCGCCACGAGCAGGAGCTTCTTCGTGTTGGCGATCCGTGCGGCCGCGTCGTCCGGTGCGGCGTCCGTTCCCTTGACGAGGTGGATGTGCAGGACGCCCGTCTCGAACCCCGAGAGCCCGAGGGCGAGTTTCGGGAACACGAGCAGCGCGATCCCCATCGCCACGAGCGGCCCGCTTCCCGAGAGCGGGGCATGCTCGAGGTGGTACCGGCCCGACGTGATCTCACCGATCCAGTGGGGCAGGAGCGTGGCGTGGCCGAGGAGGTAGACGAGCCCGGCACCGACCACGATGAACGAGAGCCCGAGGAAGGCGATCACGAGCACGGTCGCGAGCCCCACCACCTCCCCATACCCCTTCAGGAACATCGCCCCGAGCATCACGAGCAGGAACATCGTGACCGGCATCTGCCCCTGCATCCAGGCGGGCACGTGCCCGGCGTAGAGCGGGTTCGAGATCAGGTGCGCCGCGGCGTCGGCCGCCGAGAGCGTCTTGGTGATCACGAAGTCGGTGGCGGCGAACCCGATCAGCACGAGCACGACGAGTTTCGCCCCCCAGCCGCGGAACATCCGCTCGATCATGCCGATCGAACCGACGCCGTCGGGGGTTTCTCCCGCCACGTGCCGGTAGATCGGCAGGGCGCCGAAGAGCGTCACGAGCACGAGCACGAGCGTCGCCAGGGGCGCGAGCGTGCCGGCCCCCTCGAACGCGATCGACGGCTGGTAGCCGAGCGTGCTGAAATAATCGACGCCGCACAGGCACATGATCAGCGGCCACGCGTAGTGGCGGTGATCATGGGTCGATTGGGTCACATGCGGCTCCTGCTCGTGCTTCCGACCTGCACGCCCGGCGACTACTGCCAGGCCGGGAGGTCGATCCGTCGCTCTCGGGCCCGCTGCCGGACCGCCTCATCATACCGCTCGAGAAGCCGTCGTTCGGCCGCCTTCTCCTCCGCCGTGGCCGCCCCGGCGTCTGCCGTTTTGACCGCCGGCGGGCTCTGCTTCTTCGCCCGGCGGCCTCCCCTGCCCGCCGCCCGCGGATTCACGGCGAACCGCAATTCCTTGTAGACGAGCGAACGGTCGATGCTGCGGTCGAGGATCGACTGCCGCTCCTCGGCCTGGGCCGCGAAGTAGGCGTCGACATCCTGCCTCAGGCTCCTCGCCCATTCGGCTTCGAGCGACTGCTGCACGCGGCGGACCTCCTCGGGACGCATGCGATCGACGTTGCGGACGATCTCGTCCACGGCCCGCCGGCCGGCCCGCCCGGTCGCCCCCTCGGTCAACAACCGGCGCTCCATGTCGAGGGTGCGGTCGACCAGATTCTCGCCGCGACCGAGCCACGACCAGGCCAACAGCACCGCCACGCCGCAGACCGCCAGCCCGGCCAGCCAGCGGCCACCCCTCCCGCCGGTGCCCGAAGGCCGCGGGGGCCGCGACGACTTTCCTCGCGACGCGCCGGCGACTCGTGTCACGTTCCACCGCTGCCGTCGTCGGGCGGCGCCGTCGGGTCATTGCCGTCCGCGATCGTGCAGTACCAGCGCAGGATGTCGGAGTCGGTCTCGTTGGCGATCGCCTCGACGTGCCCGTCGAGAAACGCGAAGTTGGTGATCCCGGGGTGCCGACCACCGAACTTGCGGTTGCTCGTGTCGTCGGGAGCGGACGCGAGCCCTCGGAGCGTGTCGCGGAACTGCGTGTTCGGCGTGTCTGCGGCGAAGAACGCGGTGTCCCCCTGGTAGTAGTGGACCATGTCGGCTGGCCACGCGGCCTGGACCGGAGGGATGTGTCGCTCGCCGATCGCGAACGTCTTGCTCAGACCGTCGGTGACCTGCGCCGCCCTGATCCGGGAGAACGTGTGGATCGGCCCCGCATAGAGCGGACCGTTCCGCGAATCGGCCGCCACGTTCGGATCGGAGGTGTCGGTGGAGGAGTAGGTGTAGTAGGCGCCGGCATTGGCGGCATAGTCGCCCCCTGCGGCGACCCCGAGGCCTCCGCTCGGAGGAGTGCTGTTGTTGTTGTCGAAGTTGCGGTCACTCGCCGGGGCGCGGCGACTCGGGCAGTAGTATCCGGCCACCGTGGTGCGCATGGCGCGGGAGTTGGCGACGTCGTACACGGGCAGCGTGGGCACGTAGGAGTCGAAGATCGACTGCTGCTCCATGAACGGGAGCACGCGGAACGCCCACGAGTAGGCCTCGCGGAGCCTCGGAGGATCACCTTCGGGAACGCCTCCGGGGCTGCGGGTATCGCGGCCCTTGGGGAACATCTTCTTGGCCGCCTCGTGATTGGCGACGGCGAGGCCGACCTGCTTGAGGTTGTTGGAGCAGGCGTTGCGTCTGGCCGACTCACGGGCGGCCTGCACGGCCGGCAGCAGGAGCCCCACCAGGACCCCGATGATCGCGATCACCACCAGCAGTTCGACGAGTGTGAAGCCACGACGGCGGGCCACGGCGGGATGTGTTGCTCGCATGGGAGGGTGCCCTCGGCAAGGGTGGGGAAAAGTCCGGGCAGGACGCGCAACCTCCGGATTTTCCGCTCGAATTCCGGCCGCGTCAAGGCGTCGGCACGTCGCGGATTTGGCCCGCTCTCACTCGCGGCGGCCGCTCACGAGCGTTCCCACCCGTTCCCCCGCCACGGCCCGCTCGATGTTGCCCTCCTTGCGGTAGTTGAACACGAGGATGGGCATCCCGTGTTCCATGCACTGGGAAATCGCCGTGGCGTCCATCACGCGGAGATTCTGTTCCCGCATCTGCTGGTAGGTGAGGTCGCGGTAGAGAATCGCGTGCGGATTCTTCTCGGGGTCGTCGGAATAGACGCCATCGACCCGCGTGGCCTTCATGAGGATGTCGGCCTCCAGTTCGAGGGCCCGTTGGGCGGCGGCGGTGTCGGTGGTCACGAACGGGCTGCCCGTCCCGGCGGCGAGAATCACGATCCGTCCCTTCTCAAGGTGCCGTCGGGCCCGGCGACGGATGTAGGGCTCGGCGACGCCGTCCATCCGGATCGCGGTCATGAGCCGGGTCTGGGCGCCGAGGCTTTCGAGGGCGTCCTGGAGTGCCAGGCCGTTGATGACGGTCGCGAGCATGCCCATGTAGTGGGCGGTTGCCTGCTGGACGCCCGCGTTGCCCGCGGTGAACGACGCACCGCGGAGGATGTTGCCGCCGCCGATCACGATCGCCAGTTGCACGCCCCGGGCCGCGGCCTGGCAGGTCTGGCGGGCGACGTGCAGCACCTCCTCCATCGAGATGCCGCGCTCCCCCGCACGGACGAAACTCTCGCCCGAGAGTTTCAGGAGCACGCGGCCGTAGGGGGTGGTTTCCATCGGACGTCCGCTTCATCCGTGATTCGGCGGGGCTCCGGCTCGCAACAACTTTGGCGAGGCTGTATGCACGCTCGCCGGTTTCAGCCGCCGAGCTTCCAGTTCTCCATCCGCTTGACCTCGATCCCCGCCGCCTTCGCGACCTGGCCGACCGACTGCTTGTCGTCCTTCACGAACGGCTGCTCGAGGAGCACGCACTGGCTGAAGAAGTTCCGCAGCCGGCCCTCGATCATCTTGGCGATGATGTTTTCCGGCTTGCCTTCGCCACGGGCCGCCTCGGTAAGGATCTCACGCTCCTTGGCCACGACGGCCGGATCGAGCTCGTCCTTGGTCACCGCCTGCGGCGCCAGGGCCACGACATGCATCGCGATCTCCTTGGCGGTCGTGGCGGCCTCGGGCGACGTCGTCTTGCCGGCCACCTCGACGAGCGCCGCCTTCGAACCGTCGTGGTGGGCGTAGCCGCCGCACGGCGCGTCGATCCGGCAGATCCGCGCGAGGTCGAACACCTCGCGCATCCGGTTGAACAGGTCGTCCTTCAGCTCACCGAGCGTCCGACCCGGGTGAGCCTGACTCTTCTGGGCGAGCAGGTCGGCTGGCGTCTTCGCGCCGGGGCCGAGCGCGAGCGTCCTGGCGATGTCGTTGGCGAGATCCTTGAAATCGGGACTGCCCGCCACCGGGGCGCTCTCGCACTTGAGTTCGATCATCGCCCCGACACCCTGCGCGGGGTCGGCGTAGACCGCGAGCCGGCCGGTGGACATCTCGCGATCGGCCCGCATCGCCTGGGTCTTGACACCCTGCTTGCGGAGCCACTCGACCGCTTGCTCCGTGTTGCCGCCGCATTCCTGGAGCGCCTTCTTGCACTCCATCATCGGCAGGCCCGTCTTGTCGCGAAGGGCCATCACTGCAGCTGCGGTAATCTCTGCCATGGGTTACTCCTGTTTGGGATCCCACCTGCCTGCCCAACCCGTGCGCGCCTCGCTGACGCCGCACCGTGTGGAGACGTTCACACTTTGGGAGGCTTGGGGACGGCCCGCTTGGCGGTGGCGCGGGGCTTGGGGCCCGCCTTCGCGCCGCCCTCGCCGGAGTCGGCCCCCTCGGCCGCGACCTGGGCCTCGGCCGCCACCTGCGACTTGCCCTCGAGGATCGCGTCGGCGAGCCGGGCGGCGACGAGTTCGATCGAGCGGATCGAGTCGTCATTGCCCGGGATCGGCAGATCGACCATGTCGGGGTCGCAGTCGGTGTCGATGAGGGCCACGGTCGTGATGCCCATCTTGCGGGCCTCGTTGACGGCGTTCTTCTCCTTCTTCGGGTCGAACACCACGAGGCACTCCGGCAGCCTGGCCAGCGTGCGGATGCCGCCGAGGTTCCGCTCCATCTTGCGGAACTCGCGTCGCAGCGAGGACTGCATCTTCTTGGAGTAGGCGCCGAACTCCTCGGAAGGCATCAGCTTCTCGAGTTCCTCGAGACGGGCGAGGCGGTTGCGGATCGTGCGGAAGTTGGTGAGCGTGCCGCCGAGCCAGCGATCGCTGACGTAGGGCATGCCGCAGCGCGCCGCCTCCCGGGCGACGGCCTCCGCGCCCTGCCGCTTGGTGCCCACGAACAGCACGAGGCTGCCGGAGGCGGCGACCTGCTTGAGGTATTTCCGGGCCCGCAGCAGGCCGCGGATCGTCTCGCGGACGTCGATGATGTGGATGAGGTTCTTGCGGCCGTGGATGTACGGCTTCATCTTCGGATTCCACCGGCTCGCGCGGTGGCCGAAGTGGACGCCAGCTTCGATCAGTTCTTGGGCCAGGACGTTCGACACGCTGTTGATGCTCGCGGAAAGAGGAGACAGACCGGGACAGGATCGCCAGAGCACCGCAAACTATCGGCTTTTTTCGCGGCGTGTCAACGCATGACCGGCATCCCCGCTCCAGGCGTCAAACCCGGATGGTCGGAGGCTGCAAATCGGCTCCCTGACGCAGGTCGTCGCTTGAATCCGGCTCTCGGAGGCAACTAGACTCGGCCGACCGTCCGCCGGCACCCCGAGCCTCCCCCATGCGCCACGTCCTCTCCGCCACCGTCCAGAACGTCCCCGGCGTGCTCGCCCACGTCTCCGGGATGCTCGCCTCCCGTGGCTACAACATCGACAGTCTGGCGGTCGGCGAGACCGAGGATCCGGGTTTCTCCCGGATGACGTTCGTGCTCCGCGGAGACGACCGCGTGCTCGACCAGGTCCGCCGGCAACTCGAAAAGATCGTGACGGTCGTGAGGGTCGATGACATCAGTTCGCGCAACTACGTCGAACGCGACCTCGCCCTGATCAAGGTGGCGGCCCCCGCGGGGCCGGCCCGGACGGAGGTCCGCGAACTCGCGGAGATCTTCCGGGGCCGGATCGTGGACGTGGCCGCCGACAGCGTGATCGTCGAGATTTCGGGCACCGAGAAGAAGATCGAGGGGCTCATCGAACTGATGCGTCCGTTCGGCATACTCGAACTCGTCCGCACCGGACGGATCGCGATGGTGAGGGGGAGCCCTCCCACCCGCGAACTCACCGAGGCCGCGGACGGTGCACGTCCGGCCGACTCGGCGCCCGCCCGCGAATCCCTGGCCTGACACGACCTTCCACAACTCCTCACCCGCGCCCGCCGGGCGCCCGACCACCTCACGGGAGAGAACCCTTGGCAGCGACGATCTACTACGACTCGGATGCGGACCTGAAGGCCCTCGAAGGCAAGACCATCGCCATCATCGGCTATGGCAGTCAGGGTCATGCGCAGGCCCAAAACCTCCGCGACAGCGGCCTGAAGGTGGTCGTGGCACAGCGGCCGGGCGGTCCGAACTACGACCTCGCCAAGAAGCACGGCTTCGAGCCGATGAGCGTCGAGGACGCGGTGAAGCAGGCCGACGTCGTCAACATCCTCCTGCCCGACGAACTCCAGGGCGACGTCTACCGGACGGCGATCAAGCCGAATCTCAAGAAGGGTGCCGTGCTCATGGCGAGCCACGGCTTCAACTTCCACTTCGGCCAGGTCGAGCCGCCGCCGGGCCACGACATCCTGCTCGTGGCGCCGAAGGGGCCCGGCCATCTCGTCCGCAGCGAATACGTGAAGGGGGGTGGCGTTCCCTGCCTGATCGCGCTCGGGCCGAACGCCAGCCCGGAGACCAAGAAGATCGGCCTCGCCTACGCCAAGGGAATCGGCGGCACGCGTGGCGGCGTGATCGAGACCACGATCGCCGAGGAGACGGAGACCGACCTCTTCGGCGAGCAGGCGGTGCTCTGCGGAGGCGTCTCGGAGCTCATCAAGGCCGGCTTCGACACGCTCGTCGAGGCGGGCTACCAGCCGGAGATGGCCTACTTCGAGTGCCTGCACGAGATGAAGTTGATCGTCGATCTCTTCTACCAGGGCGGACTCGAGTACATGCGCTACAGCGTGTCGAACACCGCCGAGTACGGCGACTACACCCGCGGCAAGCGGATCATCACCGACGAGACGCGGAAGGAAATGAAGAAGATCCTCGAGGAGATCCGCTCGGGTGAGTTCGCCCGGGACTGGATCCTCGAAAACCGGGGCGGGGCCGCGATGTTCAAGAGCACCCGCCGCCGGGAGCGGGAGCACAAGCTCACGGAGACCGGCCGCCGGCTCCGCACGATGATGAAGTGGATCGAGGCGAAGGAGGTCTGATGACCCCCGAGGAATACCAGTCGCGGCAGCTGTACGAGCAGCTCCGGCCGGGCGACCGGGTGGAGGTGATCCACGGCGTGACGGTGGGCTCGAGCGCGAAGTGGACGACGACGACGGTCGGCAAGGTGCTCCGCAGCGAGCGGCGCCGGCACGGTCTCCACTTCCAGCGAAACCCCGACGACAAGGTCTACAGCGACGTGCTCATCCTGTCGCGCGACGACGGCGAACTCACCACGGTCACCATCGACGAGTACACGCGTCTGCGTCGGGTGTGAGTCAGGGCGTCGGACGTGGACGACGGTGGCTGCGGAGCTACTGCGTGCGGTCGAAATCGGCGCGAACCGCACGCACGGTCGCGTCGAAGTTGTCGACGCGGATCAGGCCGTAGCGGGGCATCTCCAGGTCATAGATGACCCAGATGGTCAGGGACACGACCCCGGCGAAGACGACCGTGTGGAGCCAGTTGAACGTGCCCCGGCCGCCCATGTCGTGTCCCGCGAGCAGGGCGGCGAAGATGGCCACGGCGAGCAGCAGGACGAGGATCGCCGCGGGGGTGTGGGCGTTGAAAAACGCCTGATGTCGGGTGCCGGCATCGAACATCGCGTTGAGCGATTCGAGCAGGATCGCCGCCGCCTGATCGCTCTCGCACTCCGGCGCGGCCGCCACCGCCTGCCGCCAGATCTGGTCGCGGAAGTCGGTGAGGCGGCGGTCGAGCGAGGCCTCCCTGTCGGCCTGCGGCGAACCGGTGGTCTGCGCCAGTCGCACATCCGCATAGCCGCGGAACAGGTCGCGGACGGCGGTTCTCGTGGCTGCGGGCAGCAGGTCGAGCCGGAGCCAGGCGGTGCCGATCGCGTTGGCCTCTTCCACGATCAGGCTGCGTCGCACGTCGAGTCGGGTGCCGGCGGAACTGAACCAGAAGGCGACGAGCAGCCCGAGCAGCCCGAGCACGGCGGCATCGATGGCGCTGGTGCCCACTTCCGCATCGGCATCGGGGCGTTGCCGGCGGCGCTCGGCGAGCCGGTTCCCGGCCCGCGCCGCCGCCACCATGGCGCAGAACAGGCCCACGGGCAGCAGGATGAGCAGCAGTCCGACGTGCGTCGCGGTTGGCATGGATGGAAGGTAGTCGTTGTCAGGCCGCCTCGCCATGGCCCCCATGGGCCCTGACGGGTCAGCCGGACCGAGTGCCGATGAACAGCCACGTCCAACTGCCGCCCGTGGCGTGGGTGCGGGCTCGTTCGACGGTGACGTCATAGCCCGCCCGGCGCATCCGCTCGACGAACGCGGGGTCGTCGGTCGCCGACCAGACGGCGAGGCAACCGCCGCCCCGGAGCGCGGCACGGGCGAGCGCGAGGCCCGCCGGCGAGTAGAGCCGCTCGTTCGATCGCGTGCTCAGGCCGCTGGCGCCGTTGTCCACGTCGAGGATGATCGCGTCGAAGTCTCCGCGGCTGTTCTCGAGCACGACGGCCACGTCCCCCACGATGGTCTCCACGCGGGGGTCGGCGAGCGCGCCGGCCGCCAGGCCGTAGGCCGGATCGCGGTTCCACTCGACCACGGCCGGCATGAGTTCGACGACGACCACGCGCGCCTCGGGGCCGAGGCGGGAGAGCGCCGCGCGGAGCGTGAACCCGAGGCCCAGGCCGCCGATCAGCACCCGTGGCCGCGGCCGCCCGCGGACGTGATCGCAGGCGGCGGCCGCGAGCCGCTCCTCGGAATGGTGCTGCCGGGTGGACATCAGCTCGACACCGGCCACGCGGATCACGAGCGCGCCGTCGTGCTCGTGGAGCGACATCCGCTTGCCGTCGGGCGTCGTGGCGTGGGCGCGCAGGATGGTTGGTTTCATGGCCCCGTCAGGCCACGCGGGCGATCACGCACTTGAGGTATTCCCCCTCCAGGCAGCTCGCGCTCACCGGATGATCGGGGGCCGCGCCGCGGCATTCGAGGAGCTGGATCGGGCGACGGGCACGCTGGGCGACGCCGGCCAGCATCTGCAGGAAATCGTCCCGCGACACCGAGCCCGAGCAGGAGCAGGTCACGAGGATCCCACCGGGCTCGAGGAGGTTCACGGCCACGCGGTTGATCCGGTGGTAAGCCCGCAGGGCGTCGTCGAGCGACGCGCGACTCCGGGCGAACTTCGGCGGGTCGAGCAGGACCATGCCGAACCGTTGGCCCGCCGCGGCGAGGGCGTCGAGCTTCTCGAAGGCGTCGGCGGTCTCGACCGTGACGTTCGCGGCACCGTTCAGGTCGGCGTTGGCCCTGGCGAGCGCCGTCGCCTTGGCGCTCGAATCCACGGCCAGCACGCTCGCGGCCCGGCCGGCGACGGCGCAGGCCACGGAAAACCCCCCCGAGTAGCAGAACATGTCGAGCACGCGGCGACCCTGCGCGTGGCGGGCGGCGACGTGGCGGTTGTCGCGCTGGTCGAGGTAGTAGCCCGTCTTCTGGCCTTCTGCGAGATCGACGCCGAACCTCAGCCCGTGTTCGTGGACGAAGATCGGTCCGTCCGGCGCCGTGCCGCGCACGACCCGGTCGGCCAGATGCAGGCCCTCGAGCTTCGCGAGGCCCCGCTCCGCACCGCGGAGCAGGATGCCCTTCGGGGCCACGGCGGCCTGGAGGGCGTCGCAGATCGTCTCGAGGCGGGCGGCCATCGCGAGCGCGGTGACCTGCACCGCGAGGTAGTCGGCGTAGCGGTCCACGATCAGCCCCGAGAGGTCGTCTCCCTCGCTGTTGACGAGCCGCGCCGCGCCGGTGGGGTCGTCGAGGCCGAGCGTGCGTCGCAGTCCGACGGCGGCCTCGATCCGCGACCGCCAGAAGGCGTCGTCGAGCCGCGTCGCCGCGTCGAAGGCGTAGAGCCGCACGCGCAGCCGACTCGCCGAATTCCACAGTCCGCGGCCGATGAACTGGCCGTCGTGCGAGGCCAGATCGACCACGGCGCCGTCGGCGGGGGTGCCGTCCACCCGCAGCACGGCCGAGTCGAGCACCCACGGATGGCGGCCGAAGAACGGCCGCGCCCGCTTGGGCTTGAGGGTGATCGTGGCGGTCGGCAGTCCCTCGCCGGCGTCGGCCTCCGGAACCGCGTCAGGCATGCACGACCTGCTTGGCCGGGCCCGGCAGCACGTGCGGCGCCGGAAGGGCGTCGCTGCCCGGGTCGGCCTTCACCTTGCGGCGGCCCTCGCGCAGGGCCTTCTTGCGCTCGATCCGCTGCACGCTCCAGCCGAACACGGCGCCGAGCGGTCCGGCGAGCAGGGCGGGCATGAAGACGAGGTTGCCGACGAGCGCGATCGTGAGCATCGAGAGCATCATGTGCCCGAACCGTTGGGTCGGACCGAAGGGCGACAGCGCGAACACCGACAGGCCGATGCCGATCACGCCCCAACTCTGGTACATCGCCCGGGCGCAGCCCTTGTAGGCGAGCATCACCGCCTGCTTGCGGTCCATCCCCTCGGCGATGCCGCGACGGAACCAGAGCATGAAGTGCACGACGTCGTCCACCGTCACGCCGAGGGCCACGCTCGGCGCCATGACCGTGCCGATGTCGATCAGCATGTTGCCGGTGCCGAACCACTTGAGCAGGGCGTTGCCCCAGCCCATGCCGCCGAACACCATCACGGCCGGGAACGCGGCCGGAAGGAGGAGCACGAGGCCGGCCGAGGCCGCCCTGCAGAGCAGGATCATCACCACCACGATGATGGCGAAATCGGTGACGAATCCGGCGATCAGGCCGTCGAGGAGCGAGTGCTGCGCCTTGTAGACCAGCGGCACGAGGCCCGTGTAATCGACCTTGATGCCGGCGATGCCGTCCTTCTCGAGACCGGCGAGGATCGGGTCGATCTTCGCCTGCAGATCGCGGCGAAACAGGGCGTAATCCACCTCCTGGACCGCGCTCACGCGGGCGCTGATCCGCCACAGTTCCTCCTCGCGTCCGTCCGGATGCTTCGCGTCTCGGAGATAGTCCCCGGCGAGGAATTCGTCGCGATGCGCGATGAGCCGCCGATTGAGCACGCTCCGCTTCGTGCGGGCCCCGAGGCCGAAGGCCCGCGCGGCCGCCCCTCCCAGACCGTCGCCGCCGTCGCCGCTGTCGAGGCTGCGGCCGAAAGTCACGGTCGAAAGCGAACTGCCCACCTCGTCGAGTCCGCCGATTTCACGCTGGATCCGCCCGACGAGCTCCATCCGCTCGAGGAAGTTGAGGTCGCAGGACCGTTGGTCGCATCGCACGAGGATTTCCATCGGCACGAGGGGGCCGAGTTTCGCCTCGAGCCAGCGGTAGTCCTCGCGGATCCGCGCCTTCGGCGAGAAGAGTCGCATCAGCTGCACGCTGCTCTCGACGCGGGTCATGCCGTAGCCCACGGCGGCCATCGCGAGCAGGCAGGCCGTCGCGACGAAGGCGTGGTGCCGGGTGATCCATTCGCCGGCCCGCCACCACCGGCTCTCCTCCATCGGTTTCCACTGGTCGTCGTCGCCCCCCTCGGCGAGCCTGCCGAGCTTCAGCTTCGGGGGAAACAGTTCGAGGGCCGCCGGCATGAAGGACACGAGGATCAGGAAGCTCACGACGACGCCGACCGCCGAGAAGATGCCGAACATCTTGATCGGCACGAGCTCGCTGACCGCCAGCGTGGCAAGGCCGACGGCCGTCGTGCCGGTGGCGAGCGAAAGCGGGAGCAGCGCGTGATGCACCGCCCGGCCCGCCGCCCCCTCCTGGATGCCGGTCTCGGCGAGCTGGTCGCGGTAGTAGTTGGCAAGATGGATCGCCCCGCTCGTCGTCGCCACATAGACCAGCGACGGCATCGTGAGCAGGATCGCATCGACGGGGTAGCCCGAGTACCAGACGACGGCCAGGCTCGCGAACATGCTGTACACGCCGGAGGCCAGCACCATCCCCACGAGCGCCTTGCTCTTGAGGCTCCACCAGCTGACGAAGAAGCCGACCACGAGCGAGAGTCCGAACAGGATCGTGACGCTCGTCTGGCCCGCCTTGTCGATCGACACGTTGTCCACGGGCGGACCGCCCATGTGCAGCGACTGCTCGGGGATGCCACATTCCTCGGCGGCGACCTTCTTGATGAGGTCGATCGTGCCGTGAAGGTTGGCCCGGGCCGTGTCGGCGAGCGTGAGCACGAGGCAGGTCTGGCGCTGGTCGAGGTCGTCGGCGGGGGAGCCGGCCTCGACGCCCTGCGGCGGTGGGCCGATCAGCGCGCCGGTCAGCCTGCCGATCGCCTCCTCGCGGTCGAGATTCAGGGGCTCGGCCGTCATCCGTTCGACGGCTCGGGGCCCCGTCTGGGCGGTCTTGAAGTACAGCGGCCGGTCGATCCGGGAGGCTTCTTCGGGGGGGGGAAGGAGCTTTTTGGCCAGAAGTTCGAGCCGGGGGTCGCTCATCGTGCAGCCGTCCCAGCTGAGCAGGATGAACTCCTCCCCCTGGAAACTGCGGCGGAAGAACCGGTAGACCTGCGTTTCCGGGTATTCGAGGGGCAGCCAGCCCTTCACGTCGTTGCGGTTGTTGCCCTTGGCCTTGATCGCCCCCACCACGACCATCGGCAGCAGGAACACGAGGATCGCCATGATCCCCACGCTGTACCGCTGGTAGAAGTTGGGTGTTTGCGATGACGTCATGCCATATTCGCCCGGGCCGCCGGATCCCTCATGCAGACCACAGAACCGTACAGGGGATTTCGGCGCCAGTCCATATCGTTCGGGCCTGCCGGGGGACAATTTTTTTCCGGTGGCAGCGATGGAAGTGGTTCAGTGGGAAGAGTTTCCGTTCGAAGCACCGGCCTCCCAGACCGCACAACCAGACCGCGGACGTGGCCCCCTTCAACGCCCGTCATCCCCGTCACCGGCTCGGGAAACCGTTTCGGCCGCCTGAAAACCGCATGCCTTGTGGGCCCCATCGCAGAACGGGCGGGTCTTCGTCTCCCCGCAGCGGCAGAGGGCCACGGCCCGCTTGCCGGCAGGAATGGGATACTCGCCCCCAAGGTGGTCGGTGACCCGCAGGGTGACCCCCAGAGTCTCGGCATCCGGGGGGAGTTCCACCACCAGCGGTCCGTCCAGCCGGCAGCGGATCGTGACCGTTCCCGGGGGGAACGTGCGGAAATCCTGCCCGCCCGAGGCGGCGGGCGGAGAAGGCTGCGGGCTGTTTTCGGGGGCTGTCATGGCGAACCTCTGCGAGTTGACGGGAAAGGAGACGTGACGATTGTCGACGCTTCGAGTGGCCGAAGCGGCTGCCTCAAGAGCCACCACCAGAGGGTCGCCGCCAGCAGCAGCAGGCCGACGGAGATGATCTGAGAGACCGACAGGGGCGTTCCGAGGGCGGGCGGCTCGTCCACCCGGATCCCCTCCAGGAGCATCCGGGAGATCGGGTGCAGGGTCAGCACGAGGGCGAAGACCTCGCCGGGACGCCGGGAGAGAGGCGTGAACGCCACGGCGAGCGCGGCCAGGAGCGCCGCATCGACCGCCGCGTAGAGCTGGGCCGGGTGCACGGGCAGGCTCCACGCGGCCGAGCCCGGGGGCAACAGCCCGCGCGACGCCTGGTCGAGCCAGGGGGGACTGTCCGGCGGAAACGCCAGGGCCCACGGCAGGTCGCAGGGCCCGCCGTAGCAGCAGCCGTTCAGGAAACATCCGACGCGTCCGAGGGCGAGGCCCACGAGAAGTCCCGGCGCGATGCAGTCGGCGAGCTGAAGCAGAGGCAGACCGTGTCGGGTGGCGAATCGCCAGGCCGCCAGCGCCGCCGTGGGAAGCGCCCCGAACACCACGAGTCCGCCCGCGGCGATGTTGAGGATGTCGGGGAGGGCCGCCCACAGGCTTCGCCCCGGACGGAAAAACTGTTCGCGGTATTCGACCACGTAGAAGAGACGCGCTCCGACGAGTCCCCAGAGGAAGATCTCCATGCCGAGCCCGAGGATGGTGTCGGCGTCGAAACCCATCGCGCGGCCGCGTCGGATCGACAGCCACGTCCCGGCGGCGGCCGCGGCCAGGAGCATCACCCCGTAGCCGCGGACGGGAACGCCCCGGCCGTCGTCGAGCGCGGGCAGGATGAACGCGATCAGCCCGCCGGTGACGGCGAGAGGAACGGCGAGTGCCTTGACGGTCTCCCGCCAACCGCGGGCGGCAGCCGATCTCGCGACCGCCAGCGCGCCACCGACCGCCCACACGGCGAGCAACAGCCCGACCCCGAACAGCGGCAGCGACCAGGAGCCGATGACGAGTCGCGAAGGGATGTGAAACAGGGTCGAGAGCATCTGCGGGCGCGGTGGCGGGTCTCACGGGGAGCCGAAGGGACGGTATGGCAGCATGCAGTTGTCGAGCAACCGGGTCGTGCCGAGCCGTCCGGCCACGAGCGCGACCGCGGGACCGCGCGGATCGGCGAGCGGCTCGAGCGACTCGGGATCGACGATCGCCGCGTAGTCGCACGCCACGTCGCGGCTGACGAGGCCCGCCCGCAACGCCTCTTCGGCCAGGGCGACGGAGCCGCCGGCATGCCACTGGGCGGTGGCGGCGGCGAGTCCCTCCGCCAGCGCGACGGCACGGACGCGTTGCTCGGGCGACAGATAGGCGTTGCGTGAACTGAGCGCGAGGCCGTCGGCGTCGCGCACCGTCGGCAGGACGACGATCTCGATGGGGATGCCGGCCGCGCGCACCATCTGCCGCACCACCACGGTCTGTTGCCAGTCCTTGGCGCCGAAGTAGGCGACATCGGCCGGCACGATCTCGAACAGCCGCTTCACCACGGTCGCCACGCCGGCGAAATGACCCGGTCGCACGCGGCCCTCGAAGGGCTCGGCGATACGGCCGACCGCGACCCGATCCGCCGTGCCCTGCGGATAGATCCCCTCCACCGTCGGCGCGAACACCCACCGCGCGCCCAGCCCGTCGAGCAGCGCGACGTCGGCATCCAGGGGCCTGGGGTAACGGGCGAAGTCCTCGTGCGGGCCGAACTGCGTCGGATTCACGAAGATCGACACCACGACGTCGTCGCACGCCTCCGCGGCGGCGGCGACGAGGCTCGCGTGTCCGGCATGGAGGGCGCCCATCGTGGGCACGAACCCGATCCGCCGTCCGCGCGCCCGCGCCGCCCGCAGTTCGTCACGCATCCGACCCGGTTCATCCACCACGATCATCATTCCGCTCCCGACGGCGGTGGCCGGACGCGTCACGCCATCGCCTCGACGGCCGCGATCGCCTCGCTCATCGCCTGACCGAGGTCGTCGGCGGGGATCGCCACGACCGCCGGCGGCCGGTCGTCGGGGAGGTCGCCCGCTCCGAGCAGCCGGGCACGCACCCTGTCCTGGAGTTCGATGAGCATCGCCGCGGTGTCGGCGGCGTCCGTCGGGGGAGCGTCCACCACGGCCGCCGAGGCGGCCACGAGGTCGGAGAACATGTCGGTCTGGGACGTGGTCGTGCGGCGGCGAAAGGCGAGCCGCTCCATGAGCGACGCCGCCTCGGCGAGCAGCAGGATGACCACGTTGGGGCGGCTCGTCGCGGTCGCGAAGCGGTCGTGCGTGCGGCGGGCCGACGCGACGGGCAGGCGGCCTTCCGCCGCCGCGAGGAACGTCCCGAGCCAGAATCCGGCGACGGTCACGTGCGAGTCGGCGGGCCACGACTCCTCACGCAGCGTGGCGGCACACGCGGCGAGTGCCGTCTCCCAGCGGCGTTCGAAGTCGGGGTCGTTCGGCAGGGGAACCGTGGCGGGCGCGTGCACGAGGCGGGCGAGCATCGCATCGGCGACGGTGGCGGCCACCTCGGGCGCTCCGCTGCCGGGCACGCCGATCACGGCGACGTGGAGGTGCGGTCGCGAGATGTTGTCGAGCAACTCGCCGACCGTGCGTCCGGTGAGCGGGTGGACGAGATCGGGGGCGATCTCGGCGCAGGGTTCGAGCACGAAGCGGCGGGTCGTCATCCGCGGATGGGGCACCGTCAGGTCGGCGCGGTCCAGCACGGCGTCGTCGTAGAGCAGAAGGTCGAGGTCGATCGTCCGCGGTCCCCAGCGATCCGACCGGTCGCGGTGGAGCGTGTTCTCGATCGCCGTGAGCATCCCGAGCGTGTCGGCGGGCGGCAGGTCGGTGTCGATCAGAATCGCGCCGTTGACGAAGGGCTCCTGGCCGGCGGGGCCGCCGATCGGTCGGGTCGCCCGCAGCCGGCTGGCGGCGACCACGGAGACGCCCGGCATGGAACGCAACAACTCCAGCGCGTCGCCCAACTGCTCCCGCGGGCGCCCCTCGTTCGCACCACATCCGATGAGGCATCGTGCCATGGCTCGTCGCCCCGATCCCACGTCACTCTCGCACCTGCCCCGTTTTCCGGTCCCGGGATTCTATCCCGGGCGGCCCCGGGCGGCTGGCGATTCGCGTCGCCGCCGGGCCGATCAGCCTCGTCGGGCTCGAAAGCGGGGGGGACATCCAGGCCACGACCAAGGTCGTCGACTGTCGATCCCTCAAGTCGTCGCCCCCCAATATTTCGAGCACCGTGCTTCGCTGCCGTCGATCGCCGCGGGGCCCGCGGTGCTGGTGTCCGATGTCGAGTTGTGAAACTGCGACGGCTTCGTGTTCGCGGCATTCTGGGAATGGGGAGAGGGTTGTCAAGCAAGCCGCTCATGCGACCGCGCGTCGCGTGCGAAATCTGCGAGCGAAACGCGAACGGGCCCACCAAAAAAATTTTTCGGGCGCCGGCGCGAAGAGAGGGATCGAGAATCCGGCTTGCGAGCCGCCGCGCGTTCGGCGAAAAAATCTCCATTTTCACGGTCCGGCGGCTGCTTCGATTCCGCGCGGTGGCGAGACCGCGACCTTTCACGGACGCACCTTCATGTCTCCTCCGTCGCCAGGTCCCGATGAAGATCGCGGTTTCACCGCCGATTGGGAGCGGGTACTTGACGAGATTCGGACCGATTGTCCGGAC